>ERZ1673738.1628-NODE-1628-length-32730-cov-8.565478_pt1 | contig 32730 bp, 24 predicted proteins | sample MGYA00580198_ERZ1673738 | MGnify/ENA primary metagenome ERZ1673738 (study PRJEB41218, sample SAMN15661784) | gut metagenome | host: Homo sapiens | place: Canada: London | collected 2015-08-20/2019-03-30 | study: EMG produced TPA metagenomics assembly of...
TACGGTCTTTTCAAACAGAAAATCGTAGACGGCTGGCAGACGGAACTTCCGGACGTGTGGCTTCCGGGCGGCGAAGTCTGGCTCACGCCGCGTTCCGATATGGCGGTAAGGGTTAAATTCGACGGAAAAATCACCGAAGAATGGACGAGCGAAGGAATGAAAATCATTCAGAACGATTGTCAGGAAGTCGAAGCCGTCCCTTACGATATGATGATTTCGGGCAAGGATTCCGAAGCCGTTTCCGTTTTAAGACTTTGGGCGGCGAAGAGCGTGAGAAATTTCGATATGAACTCTTTCTCCGAGGGCGATTATGTCCGTTGCATGCAGGAGGATAACGAGGCGGAACTCATTTCAAAAGTTCTTTATCCGTCCGACAATCACTCGGAAGGCAAATCGCTCAGATTAAAACAACAGTATTTCCTCGTTTCGGCAACGTTGCAGAACATTATCAACGAGCACGTCAGAAGATACGGCGACCTTCACACTCTTCCCGATATGGCGGCTATTCATATAAACGATACGCACCCTGCGCTTTGTATTCCCGAACTTATGAGAATTCTTATGGATGAACACGGTTTCGGCTGGGACGAATCGTGGGATATTGTTAAGAGAACCGTCGCTTACACCAATCACACCGTCATGAGCGAGGCTCTGGAGAAGTGGAACGAAGATCTTATCGAGAGAAGATTGCCGAGAATTTATGCGATTTTAAAGGAAATCAACCAAAGATTCTGCGGCGAAATGTGGAACAAATTTCCCGGCGACTGGGATAAAATCGAAAGAATGTCGATTCTGTCGCACGGTCAGGCGAGAATGGCGAACCTTTCGGTTGTTGCGTCGCACACGGTAAACGGAGTTTCTAAACTTCATAGCGAAATAATCAAGACGAGTATTTTCAAGGATTTCAACGACGCGTATCCGGAGAAATTCACCAACGTGACGAACGGAATCGCGCACAGAAGATGGCTTTGTCAGTCGAATAAGGAACTTTCCTCGCTGTTGACGGAATGTATCGGCGACGGGTTTGTCATGCATCCGGAAGAACTTGCTAAATTCAAAGCGTTTGAAAACGACGAGAGCGTGCTTAAACGTCTTGCGGAAATCAAAAGAATAAAGAAAGGGCAACTCACGTCTTACGTTTATAAAAAGACGGGATTCACTCTTTCGCCCGATTCGATTTTCGACGTTCAGGCAAAGAGGCTTCACGAGTATAAACGTCAACTTCTGAACGCGCTTTATATCATCAATTTATATAACAACTTAAAAGATAACCCCGAAGCGGACGTGATTCCGAAAACCTTTATTTTCGGAGCGAAAGCCGCGCCGGGTTATTATATGGCGAAGAGAATAATCAAACTTCTTTGTTCTATTGCCGAAGATCTGAGAAAAAATCCGGACAAGAGAATAAGAGAAAAACTCAACGTTATATATCTCGAAGATTACAACGTCACGATGGCAGAAACGCTTATGCCGGCGACCGAAATTTCGGAGCAGATATCAACCGCCGGTAAAGAGGCGAGCGGCACGGGCAATATGAAGTTCATGATAAACGGCGCGCTTACAATCGGCACGCTCGACGGCGCGAACGTCGAAATGAGAGAGTCCGTCGGCGACGAGAATATATTTATTTTCGGAATGAACGCAAAACAGGTTGAAAATCTATGGAAACACGGTTACGACGCCTGCGCGTTTTACAATAACAACGTCGTTCTTCAAAAGGTCGTCGCAAGCCTCAAAGCAGGCTTTGCAGGGGAGAGGTTCGACGATATCGCGGCTTACCTCCTTACAAACTCTCCTATTGCCGACCCGTATATGTGTATGGCGGATTTCAGCGATTTCCTTGCTATTCACGATAAGGCGGATAAGACTTATAAAGACGTTCTGAAGTGGAATAAAATGTCGCTGAACAACATTGCCGGCGCCGGTATTTTCTCTGCCGACAGAAGTATAAAAGAATACGCCGAAAGAATCTGGCATATCAAACAGATAAAGTGATATATGCGCGTAACTTACGACCCGATTTCGCGCAAGTTTAAGAGCGTGACGGGCGCTGTGTCCGATAGCGAACAACTTAATATAAATATCGAAATAAGCGGGGTTGAATCCTGCTGTCTGGTTCTTACGAGCGACGACGGCGGCGAGAATACGACCTATGCGGGAGAAAAATCCGGCGACAGATTCGGGTTTACGCTTCCGCCGTTAAAAAGAGGCTTGTATTTTTATCGGTTCTATGCAGACGGGCGTAAAATCGGAAAAGACGTTTTCGGCTTCGGCGCGGAAGGAGAGCATACCGACGATTTTCAGTTGCTTGTTTACAAAAGCGGAACGAAAGCCCCGCGCGGTTTTCACGGCGGGGTTATGTATCAGATTTTCCCGGACAGATTCGCAAGAGCGGAAGGATTCGGCAACGCCGACGGAAAAAGACTGAGAACGGATATTTACGGAACACCCGATTATCTTCCGGACGAAAACGGGAAGATAAAAAACGATGATTTTTTCGGCGGTAACTTCGAGGGGATAAGACGTAAAACGGATTATCTTAAATCCCTCGGCGTAACGCACGTTTATCTCAATCCGATTTTCAAAGCGTATTCAAATCACCGTTACGACACCGGCGATTATTTGTCGTTTGATCCGCTTTTAGGTGATGAAAAGGATTTTACGTCACTCGTAAAAACTTTCAAAAACAACGATATCTCCTTGATTTTTGACGGAGTTTTCAATCATACCGGCGACGATAGCGTATACTTCAATAAGTATGGTAACTATCCGTCGGTCGGCGCGTATCAGTCCAAGGATTCGCCTTATTACGGTTGGTATGAGTTTCAACGTTTCCCGGATGAGTATTCTTCGTGGTGGGGCATCGACGTGTTGCCGTCGATCAACAAAAATTGTCCGCCTTTCGAGGATTTTATAACGGGTAACGACGGCGTTCTGGAAAAGTATTTCAAACTCGGCGCAGGCGGCGTCAGACTCGACGTGGTGGACGAGATAAACGACGGATTTGTCGAAAAGATTGCCGCCAAGGTTAAATCGTTCGGCGACGATAAAATCGTAATAGGCGAGGTGTGGGAGGACGCGACGAATAAAATCGCCTACGGAACGCGCAGAAAGTATTTCCTCGGCGACGAACTCGACAGCGTGATGAATTATCCTTTAAAGGATGCGATTATCGGATTTGCCTTGAGCGGAAAAGCCGAGACGCTTTATAAAACAGTACGCGAACAAATCGATAATTATCCCTTTCACGCGCTGAATTCACTTATGAACATTCTCGGCACACACGATACGCCTCGTATTATCACCGTCCTCGGTAAGCGCGGCAGGCTTGAAAAAGAGCGGAGCGGAATGGCTGAAGAGAAACTTACGCAAACGGAAAAACGCGACGCAATAAAAATGCTCAGATGCTGCTCTCTTCTTCAGTTTTGCCTGTACGGAGTGCCGTGCGTTTATTACGGCGACGAGCAGATGACCGAGGGCAACAAAGACCCGTTCAACAGAAAATTTTTTATCGAGAACGAAAACAAAGAACTTTACGAATGGTATTGTTTTTTGTCCGGATTAAGAGAACGATACGATTGTTTCAAAGACGGAGAAACGGCGGACGTTTATTGTAACGACGGTTTGTTTTCATTTTCGAGGAATTGTAAAAACAAGAAGATCTATTTTGCCGTAAACTTTGGCGAAAGACCTATGAATATATCGTTCGACGGGATGGTTTACGAAATAACGCAAGGCGTAAAACTTTCAAAAATCATTGTCGGGAACTGTGATTTTGCAATTTTTTACAAGGTGACTGAATGATGATCGAAGGATTTGAACCCGTGTTTAACGAAAACTCGGAAGCGCTGATTCTCGGCAGTTTTCCGTCCGTAAAATCACGCGCCGAGGGTTTTTATTACGGTAATAAGAGAAATCGTTTCTGGAATCTTCTCAGAGAATATTTCGACTCGGATTTCGGCGACGACGTTCAGGATAAAACGAAATTTCTTCTAAGCCGCGGAATCGCTCTCTGGGACGTTGTTGCAAGTTGCGAAATCGTCGGCTCTGCCGACGCGGATATAAAATCGCCGACCGTGGCGGATTTGAAAAGGGTGGTCGACGGCTCAAAGATCAGAGCGATCGTCTGCAACGGGAAAAAGTCGTTCGAACTCTATTCCGCGCATTTTGATTTTCCCGTCAAAGTTTACGCTTTGCCGTCCACAAGCCCGGCGAACGTGTCGTTTGATAAAGCCGCCTGGTTCGTGGCGTTTGACGAATTGCACTTAAAAGAAAAACAATGAACGTGTACGAAAGGGTTGTTGCGGATCTGATGACAAAAGCCGATCCGCAGTATAAAATCTTCAACGATAAAATAACGAAAAGTAAAACCGAGTCGTTAGGCGTGAGAATGCCCGACGTGAAGAAGATTGCAAAATCGGCAGACAAATCCGAAATCGAAGAATACCTTGCGGAATGTAAATTTGCTTATTACGAAGATACGCTGCTTTACGGTTTGTTTCTCGCAAGGCTCGGCGCGGAGGAATTCTGGAAGAGAAAGGACGAGTACCTTTGCAAGTGCGACAGTTGGGCGCATATAGATACCGTCGTGCCGGAGATCAGAATCGGCAAAGCGGATAAAGAGAAATTTTACGAACTCAACAAAGACGGAATTGAAAATCTCGACGGATATTATCTTCGTTTCAGAATAGTGATGTTTATGCGGTTTTACGTTGACGAAACGCATACGGACGAAATTCTTCGCCTGATGGACAAACTCGACGGAAAGGGGTATTATAACGATATGGCGATAGCCTGGCTCGTATCGGTTGCGTTCGTAAGGCAGCGCGAGATAACGCTCGCATATCTGCAAGACGACAATCTCGGCGAATTTACGCATAACAAAGCGATTTCAAAAATTCACGATTCGTTCCGCGTGAGCGATTCGGATAAAAAATATTTAAAAACTTTAAGGAAATAACAATGGATATCTTAAATCAGATTACGCAGGAATTCAAACTCAGGGAGGACCACGTAAAGAATATCGTTGAACTTCTCGACGAGGGGAACACGATACCTTTCATCGCCCGTTACAGAAAAGAGATGACGGGACATATCGACGATCAGGTGCTGAGAGAACTTTCCGACAGGCTTACTTATCTTCGCAATATCGAGAAGAGAAAAGAAGAGGTTTCCAAATCGATAACGGAACAGGGAAAAATGACCGACGAGATTGCCGCGTCGCTTACGGCAGCGGAAACACTCGCCGAGGTTGAAGATATTTACAGACCGTATAAACAGAAGAGAAAAACGAGAGCGACGGTCGCTATCGCGAAAGGGCTTGAACCGCTTGCCGATATCATTTACGCTCAGAACGTGACGGAGGGAACGGTCGAGGATCTTGCAAAACCGTTCGTGAACGAAGAACTCGGCGTCGCAAGCGTCAAAGAGGCGATCGCCGGCGCGGAAGACATTATTGCCGAAAGAATTTCCGACGAGGCGGAACTCAGAAAGAAACTTCGTAAGATTTACCTTAAAAACGGCGAGATTTTCTCGAAGATACAGAAAACGGAAGAGGACGGCGCGAAAACTTACGAAATGTACGCCGATTATTCCGAACCTGTTTCGGAGATTAAATCGCACAGAATTCTCGCGCTCAACCGCGGCGAAGAAGAGGGGTATCTTAAAGTCAAAGTCGCAATCGACGAGGAGTTTGCCGTCCGGGTTTGCGAGGTCGGCATAGTCAAAGAGGGCAGCGTTACCACGCCGTGTGTGAAAGCCGCCGTTGCAGACGCATATAAACGTCTTATTCAGCCGTCGATAGAAAGAGAAATCAGGAACTACCTGACGGAGAACGCGCAGGAGCAAGCCATAAAAATGTTCGACGTGAATCTTCGTCCGCTTCTTATGCAACCGCCCGTTAAGGATAAAGTTACTATGGGCTTCGATCCGGCATACAGAACGGGGTGCAAGATAGCGGTCGTCGACGGAACGGGTAAAGTGCTTGACACCACAGTCGTTTATCCTACGCCGCCGCAGAGCAAAACCGCGGAGGCGAAAGCCGCGCTCGAAAAACTCATCGACAAATACTCTGTTGACGTTATCTCTATCGGAAACGGTACGGCGTCCAAGGAATCCGAAATATTCGTCGCAGATATGCTTAAAGATTACGGCGGAAAGGTCGGCTACGTCGTTGTGAACGAAGCGGGCGCGTCGGTGTATTCCGGTTCGCCGCTTGCCGCTAAGGAATTCCCGCAATACGACCTCACCTTGCGTTCGGCGATTTCCATTGCGAGAAGATTGCAGGACCCGTTGGCGGAACTTATAAAAATCGATCCGAAGGCGATAGGCGTGGGGCAGTATCAGCACGATATGCCGCCGGCTCGGCTCGACGAAGTTCTCGACGGCGTTCTTGAAGATTGCGTAAACAGTGTCGGCGTGGACCTTAACACGGCGAGCCCGTCGCTCCTTTCGAGAGTTTCGGGGCTTAACTCCGGAATCGCGAACAACATAATAACTTACCGCGAAGAAAACGGAAAATTCACGACGAGAAAGCAACTTCTCAAAGTTGCAAAACTCGGCGCCAAGGCGTATGAGCAGTGCGCGGGCTTTCTGAGAATCAGAGACGGAAAGAATATTCTCGATAACACTGCCGTTCACCCCGAATCTTACGAGGCTACCGAAAAACTTCTGGCGTTGTTCGGTTACACCGATAAAGACGTTGAGGAAAGAAAACTTTCGGACCTTCCCGGACAGATAAAGAAATACGGCGAAGCGAAATCCGCCGAAGAATGCGGAATGGGCGTTCCCACGATGAACGATATCGTCGTCGAACTTCTTAAACCGGGCAGAGACGTGAGAGATTCGCTTCCCAAACAGGAACTTCGTTCCGACGTTATGGATATAAACGACCTCGTTGTCGGTATGGAACTTACCGGAACGGTGAGAAACGTTATCGACTTCGGCGCATTTATCGACATCGGCGTCCATCAGGACGGACTTGTTCATATTTCGGAAATATCCGACAATTACGTCAAACACCCGTCCGACGTTCTCAAAGTCGGGCAGGTCGTTAAAGTAAGGGTTCTTTCGGTTGACGTTAAGAAAAACAGAATCGGTCTTACAATGAAAAAACCGCGAAAAAACTCCTGATTGTCTGATTTCTTTGCAAAAGCCGGATTTCTTTACAAAAACTTGACAAAGGCTTTTCGATGTGATAGAATAATCAGGACGGCTATAAATGCCGTGTCACATTCGGAGGAAAAATGGATACGTATTCTAAAGTGGTTTCTATAATCGGCGAACAACTCGGTATTCCCGCATCGTCCATAAGCAGAGAGAGCGACATCGTGAACGATCTCGGCGCAGATTCGATCGACGTCGTGCAACTTCTTATGGCTCTCGAGGATGAGTGCGGCGTTACCGTAACGGAGGACGACGCCGATCGTTTCAAAACAGTCGGAGATATAGTCGACCTTATCGATAATCATTGATATACCGGAGTTGTATATCCGGCTGACTGAATAAAAGCATAAAGGCGTACGGTTGATCCGTTCGCCTTTTTTTTGCTTTTTTGGCGCAGTTAAAATTTTTTACCGTACAATCACTTTATACGCTTGTAAAAAAAGAAGATTGTGTGTTATAATTTAAATATACTAAAATAAAGAGGTGATACCGTTGGCGCGTAAAAACGATTCTTTTGTCAATAAAGAACTTTGGGGAATGGCTCTGATACTCGTAACGGTTTTTTTATTTTTCTCGCTTGTTACGGGAAATAATGTTTTTTATCCCGTCGGCGGAATATTGCAGGCGTTTCTTCTCGGAGCAATGGGATATTTTTCTTTCCCGTTGCTTATCGTTTTGTTTTTCGTCGGGCTTATTTTGCTTATCGGCAAACTCAAACCCTCGAAACGCGGCGCGTTGCTGTCGTTTTTTCTCTTTATGTGTATGTTCGGGGGCTTTGCGATAGTTCATCTCGCGCTTTCCCCGGTGCAAAACGGGCAAAGTCTTTACGATTACGTTAAAGACGCTTTCGGAGCGGGGAGCGGAGGTTATTCCACTTCCACTGCCGGCGGCGCGCTTTTCGCTTCGCTCGATCATCTCCTCGTGCAGGGCTTAACCGCTGCCGGGACGTTCGTCGTCTGGTCGCTTGTCGTTGTGCTTTGCGCGTTTGCGGTGTTCAGATTTGCCCCGACCGTCGCTTCGCGCGGTAACGACAAAGAAGATGAAAAGGTAACGGAAAAGCCCGTGAAACGTTCGGGAACGAAAGAAAAGTCCGCTTATGACGACGACTCCCGCGAAGATGACGACGAGTTTAAAACCGTCGAACGGGATTATCGGCGCGGCAGGCAGAGTTACGACGAACCCGCGCGCAAGGAAAAGGTTTACGGTCTTGCTTCGGGCAAGAAGAAAACCCTCGTCGTCGGCAATTCCGATTTCGAGATGAAACGCGACGACGTGACTTCGGACGGATATGAAAACGTTTCTTATCGCGGAAACGTTTCGTCGGGAAAGACTTCGCAGAGAGGGGATAAATCGCAGTTATACAGCGACGAATACAACAAGGACTTCGAAAGCAAACTCAGATACGTAAAATCGGGGCGCAACGTCGATTCGGACGCATATCCCGATAAAGAGAAGACGTCTCAGCCTTATGACAAACGCAAATCTTCTTTCACCGCCGTGGACGGCGTGGACGATTCGGGCATAAGCGGAGATATCTACATGCCGAATTCTTTCAAAGCCGCCGTTTCCAAACACGCCGCGAAAAAGACTTCGGATTATAAAAACGGCGATATCGAAACCGAAATGGAAGAATTAAACAGCGAGGTCAGCGACGACGTGTTGTCCGACGCGAAAGAAATCGACTTCGACGTTCCGTTCGACGACGAGATAAAGAACGATTATTCCGACTTCGAATACTACGGCAGACGCGAAGAAGTCGCGCCGAGGAAAACCGACTCCATAAAACCCGAAAAAACGGAAGAGGTTCGCCGCGCGGATACGACATCGGAAAAGAAGAGCGGCAACGCCGGAAAAACAAGCGGTGAAGAAAAAGAACACAATCCGTTCGACGAGATGCCGTTCAACTTCAAGTATAACGCCCCGCCGCTCGATTTGCTCAAATCTTATTCTTCGCAGGAAAATTACGCCGACGTCGAGTTCTTCAAACGCGATAAGGCGACCAAGATAATAAACACGCTCAAGGTTCTCGGCGGCGTTGAGGTGAGCCTTGCGAATATCGTTCACGGACCTACCGTAACGAGATTCGATATTTCCATTCCCGACAACGTGTCCATAAAAACCGTTTTAAAGTATGCGGACGACCTTAAACTTCGTTTGGAAACGAAGAACGACATTCGTATCACTCCCATTCCGGGCGCGTCGCTTATAGGCGTGGAAGTCGCGAACGAGCAGAGGTCGATAGTAGGGCTTAAAGAGGTAATCGAAAGCGACGTTTTCCAGAAAACGAAGAAAACCGCGCTTACGTTCGCGATAGGTAAGGATATCGTCGGTAACCCCGTTGTCGCCGACCTTACGAAAACGCTTCATATGCTTATTGCGGGCGCGAGCGGAACGGGTAAGAGCGTAGGGCTTAACTCGCTTCTTATCAGTTGGTTCTATAAATACAGCCCTGCGGATTTGCGGCTTATAATCGTCGATCCGAAACTCGTCGAGTTCAAAGTGTTCGAGGGTATACCGCATCTTTTGTTCGGAGATATCATCACCGACGCGAAAACAGCCGTGGCGATGCTTAACTGGGCGGTTAAGGAGATGGAAGCGAGATACGCGAAAATGGCGGAACTCGTCGTCCACAACATAGACGAATATAACGACCTTATCGACCCGAGAAAAACGCGTAAACTGCCGAAGATCGTCATTATAATCGATGAATTCGCCGACCTTATGTCAACGGATAAAAAGACCATAGAAGAAAAGATAGGCAGACTTGCGCAAAAAGCGAGAGCGGCGGGAATGTATCTTATTCTCGCAACGCAGCGTCCGTCGGTTAATATTATCGAAGGTTCGATAAAAACGAACTTTATTTCGAGAATGGCGTTCAAAATGTCCAACGCAACCGACTCGGCGACGATAATCGGCGAGGGCGGCGCGGAAAAATTGCTCGGCAACGGCGATCTGCTTTACAGAATGAGTTACATGGCCAATATGGAAAGAGCGCAGGGGGCGTATATCGATATGGACGAAATCAAAGCCGTCGTCAATTATATCAGAGACAACAACGAATGTTATTTCAACGAGGCGGCAATGAAAGAGATAGATAACGAAGCGAACCCGCAGATCGAAAGCGTTACGGGCGGCGACGAGAAAGTTCCCGATTATTATATCGAGGCGTTAAAAATTGCCGTCGAAACGGGGACGATATCGATTTCGCTCATACAAAGAAGGCTTAAATCGTGCGGCTTCCCGAAAGCGGCGAAAATTTACGACTGGATGGTTGCAAAAGGATACGTTCTGAACAGTCAGGGAGGAAAGCAGAAACAAGTTACGCTTTCGCCCGAAGAGTTCAACGAATTATACGGAGATTATGACGTCTGATAAATTAATCAAAGAAAAAACAATCGGGGTGATTTCGCTCGGTTGCGACAAAAACAGAGTGGATACCGAAAAAATGCTTGCCGTTCTCGGTTCGGATAAAATCACGCAGGATCAGGAAGAAGCGCAGATAATAATCGTCAATTCGTGCGCTTTCCTCGAGAGTTCGAGAAAAGAGGCTATCGAAACGGTTTTCGATGTGAACGAACTCCGCAAAACGGGCAAACTCGAAAAAATCGTGCTTACGGGATGTATGCCGCAGAAGTTTGTTGCGGATATGTTTGACGAGTTTAAGGAAGTGGACGTGTTTTTAGGTACGGGAGATTACGAATACCTCCCGGAAGCGATCGAACTTGCTTACAAGGGCAAACGCGTGAATTTCGTCGGCAAAGCAAAAGAATTCAAAGAGAAGAAAAGAGTTGTCACAACGCCGCTTCATTACGCTTATCTTAAAATCGCCGACGGTTGCGATAACCATTGTACTTATTGTCTTATCCCTTCGATAAGAGGTAAATATCGCTCGGAAAAAGAAGAGGACCTTGTTTCGGAAGCGCAGAGCCTCGGCGACGTGAAAGAACTTATTCTCGTCGCTCAGGACGTCACGCGGTACGGCGAAGATATTTACGGCGAAAATAAGTTCGCGGAACTTCTTCGGAAACTTTCCGCGCTCGACAATATCGGTTCGATAAGAATTTTGTATTGTTATCCCGATAAGTTGACTGACGAACTCATCGCCGAGATAAAGAACAACGATAAAATAATCAAATATCTCGATATCCCCCTTCAGCACGCCGATCCCGTAGTTCTGAAAAGAATGAACAGAAAAGGTACGGGGGAGGGTTATCTTAAACTGATTGCGAAGTTAAGAAAAGAAATCCCGGACATAGCGATTCGTTCCACGTTCATCGCGGGTTTCCCCGGCGAAACGGAAGAACAGTTTGAAAATCTTCTTGAATTCATAAAAGAAGCGAAACTCACGAACGCGGGATTTTTCGCTTATTCGAGGGAAGAGGGAACGCCGGCTTATCGCCTGTCCGACCAGATCGACGAAAAAGTGAAACAAAGCCGCGTCAAAAAACTTTACGCCGCTCAGAAAAAAGTTTCGGAAGAAAGAAACAAAAGCCTTGTCGGCAAGCAAATCAAAGTCATCTGCGACGGCGTGGATTACGATAAACAGTCCTTTTACGGAAGAGCGTATTTTTCCGCGCCCGAAATCGACGGAAAAGCGTACTTTACATACGACGGAGAAATAAAACAGGGCGAATATTATAACGTGAAGATAACGAAGGCGGACGCTTACGATCTTTACGGCGCGGCAACGGAGGTGTAAAATGAATCTGCCAAACAAACTCACTCTCGCGAGATTGATTCTGATACCGTTTTTTATCGCGGCGTTTTATCTCGGATTTTTCATGGGGCATTATTTTGTTGCTCTCGGGATATTCGTCATCGCGTCGATTACCGATTTTTTCGACGGTTACATTGCAAGAAAGTACAATATGATAACCGATCTCGGGAAGTTTCTCGATCCGATTGCGGATAAGGTTCTCGTTTTGTCGGGGCTTATCGTTCTGATATCCGATCCTTACGAAACCAACGTGTTCGCTCAGATAGGTACAATCGGCATGATTTACGGCGGAATCGGCGTATCGATAATTATGGCTCGCGAAATGGTCGTTTCGTCGCTCAGAATGATGGCGGCGAAAAAAGGTGTTGTTCTTGCCGCGGAAATGACGGGAAAGGTTAAAACTTTTTTTACGGACGTGACGATAATAATTCTGCTTCTCACGGGCGATTTGCTTAATTTCGCTCCGTCGGTGGGAATAATTTTCGATTATATAGGTCTTGCATGTTTCGGAATCTCGGTGTTGCTCACCGTTTATTCCGGGATCTCGTATCTGATCAAAAACAAAGAGGTTTTCAAAGGTTGATGGAAGAACCGGAAAAAACGCGTTCGAAGGCTGTTCTCAAAGCGTTCGGAATTCCGGACGCAGCAATTCGCGAAGAAATAACCGCAATAAAATCGATTTCGGCGGGCGCGGAAATATCTTTTGAAAAGAATCTGTTGGACAAAACGATATCTTTCGATTGCGCGGACGAGGCGTCGCTCGCTCAAGCCGTTTGCTCGTTCACGAAGCGTTTTGCGGAGAATATTTACGCCGAATACGACGTTTCCTTGCAAACCGTACTCGTCGATATCCTCAAAATGGGGAAATTGAAAATTTCCGTTGCCGAATCGTTTACCGGCGGCAACCTCGCTTCGAGAATAGTTTCCGTGCCGGGCGCGAGCAAAGTGTTTTACGAGGGGATTGTGGCGTATAGCGAAGATGCTAAAGCGAAAAGGCTCGGCGTTTCGCGCGAGTCGCTTAAAACGAACAAACCCGTTTCGTCGCAGGTTGCCGGTGAGATGGCGGAAGGTCTTCTGAAAGAAAGGGAAAGCGATTTCGTCGTCGCAACGACGGGACTTGCCGGTCCTCAGTCTGACGAATCGGGGTTTCCCGTCGGGCTGTGTTATATAGCGGTCGGCTCGGCTCAGGGCGTAACGGTTTATAAGTACAAATTTGACGGCAACAGAGAAGAAATCACCGAAAAAGGTGTGCAGACGGCTTTGTTTCTTGCAATTAAAGGCGTAAAAAATATTTAATTTTAACGGGGGTAAAAGTCCCTCAACAGGAGAAAATATGTTGGAAGAAAAACAAAAGGCTCTCGATCTCGTTTTAAAAGAAATCGAGAAACAGTACGGAAAAGGAGCGATAATGAAACTCGGTCAGGGTTCGGCGGATAAAACGATAGACGTTATCCCCACGGGTTGTCTTACTCTCGACCTTGCTCTCGGAATCGGCGGCGTACCCCGCGGAAGAATTATCGAGATTTTCGGACCGGAATCCTCGGGTAAAACCACGGTCGCGCTTCACGTTATCGCGCAGACACAGAAGAGCGGCGGAGTTGCCGCGTTCATCGATGCGGAACACGCGCTCGATCCCGTTTACGCGGCAAAACTCGGCGTCGATCTCGATAATTTATACGTTTCGCAACCGGATACAGGCGAACAGGCTCTCGATATAACCGAAAGTCTCGTAAGAAGCGGCGCGGTAGACGTCGTCGTAGTTGACTCCGTCGCGGCTTTAACCCCCAAGGCGGAGATCGAAGGCGATATGGGCGACAGCCACGTCGGTTTGCAGGCAAGGCTTATGTCGCAGGCTCTGCGCAAACTCACGGGTATCACCAACAAGTCCAAGACCTGCGTTATTTTCATTAACCAGTTAAGAGAAAAGGTCGGCGTTATGTTCGGCAATCCCGAAGTCACGCCCGGCGGCAAGGCCTTGAAGTTCTACGCTTCCGTCAGAATCGACGTCAGAAAAGCCGACGCGCTTAAAGACAGCGACGGTATGTTCGGAAACAGAACGAAAGCGAAAATCGTAAAAAACAAACTCGCTCCGCCGTTCAAAACCGCCGAGTTCGATATAATCTACGGCGAAGGTATTTCGCAGACGGGTTGTATCGTCGATCTCGGCGTAGAGAAAGGTATTCTCGAAAAAAGCGGGTCCTGGTTCTCTTATAACGGCGAAAAGATTGCTCAAGGAAGAGATAAAGCGAAGGAATATCTCGCAAACAATCCCGCCGTTGCCGCGGAAATCGAGGCAAAGATAAAGGAAGCCGTCGCCACCGCGAAGGAATCCGCTCAATAAAAATATTATCGCCTTTCCCGAAAATCGGGAAAGGCGAAATAAAATTAAAATTTAAATGAAACAGGAGATTCTGGTGCAGAGATCGGTATCGGCGATTTTATTTCTTTTGCCGTCTGTTCCGATTACGATTACGTGTTTGCCGTTTGTGTAAGCGATTGATCCGTCGGAAAGCAGACAGTAATCGATAACGCCGTTGGCAAGGCTTGTCGTTTCGCCGCTTTCTGTTCTCCTGACGAGTTGCCACGACCACGGCGCGACGCCTGCCGGATTGTCTTTATGTCGAAGATTTTTCCTGTATTCTTCTTCGGCGTTTATCAGGTTGTCGTCGATAACGATCATTCCCTGAGATTTTTTCATTGTTTTTGCGGGGTTTGCCGATTTTTCGGTGAAGCCTTTTCCCGTGAACATCATCGTGAACATTTCGGCGAAATAATAAATTGCTTTGAGCAGTTTCCACGGAATAAGGATAATGTCGAGCAGAAGCCTGAAAAACCCGGTTTTATTTTTCTGTTCGGGGCGAGTTATGTAGAATAAATTTCCTTTGCCGTCGTCTTTCGGTCTTATCAGAGATTTATTCGGATCGGAGAGAATTTCTTCTATGTCGCCCGTAAAAACGTCGTAAGAGTATATCGACGAATGAGAGAATTTAACGAACTCGCCGTCGGCGTTTCTTCCAACGCCTTTGCTCGCAAAGTAAACGAGCGAATCGTCCGAACGGGAAAAACTTGCATCGAAATCGCAACTGTCGCCGTCGGTAACGGTCATATAATCGTTGGTTTTAACGTCGTAAACGGCGAGGTGGGCGTTCTCGTAACTTGTCTTTATGCAAGTAACAAATTTATCGTTTTCCATGTCGGGATACGCGCCGCAAAAAATATTTTCGCGCGAGTGAATCACGTGTCCTTCGCTGTCTTTTTCGGCGGTAAGGTCTTTCGTCATTATTCCCGAAAGGTCGTTCACGGTAATGGAGTAAATGATTTTGTCGGGCGAGCCGAAAAACTCTATCGAGTTAAAATATGAAATTATGTCGGAGGCGGCGTAAGAATCTTCCGCGGCGCCTTCGCGCATAAACCTTGCGCCCATGCCTTTGGTTTTCCATTCGACGCTCTTCGCGGCTTTAATCGACGCGTCGACGTAATTGGAATGGAAGTCGGAGCCGAATTCTTTTATTACGCCGTCCGTCAAAGTTTTGATGACGAGTCGGTCGTTAAAAACAATTTTATCCATAAAATCATTATAACATAGCAAATAACTAAAGTCAACAAATAAGGAGTATTATGAGCAGAGGAGACAAAGCCTACGCGTTTTTCAACGAGGGTTATAACTGTTCGCAGGCGGTTGCGCTTGCTTTTGCCGATCTGTATCCCGATAAAGCGGACGATATGGTCAAAATCATGTCGTCGTTCGGCGGAGGATTCGGAAGAATGCGCGAAGTGTGCGGCGCTTTTTCCGGGATATGCGCCGTTTTAGGTCTTTTATGCGGCTTCGACGGTAAAAACGGAGTTTCAAAAGCGGAACATTACGCTATCGTCAGAGAGTTGGGTGAGCAGTTCAAAAAGGATAACGGCTCGCTTATTTGCCGTGAACTTCTCGGCGCAACGGCAAAACTTTCTTCCGAAGATCCGTCGGTAAGGAGCGCGGAATATAAGGCGAAAAGACCGTGCGCGGAACTTTGCCGTTACTGCGCGGATATTCTCGAGCAAAAACTTATCGAAAAAGGCGTTATATGAAGTCGTTGAAAACACTCTACAAAATCGGCAGAGGTCCGTCAAGTTCGCACACGATGGGGCCCGAAAAAGCCTGCAAAATAGTTTTATCCGACTTTCCGGCCGCGGATTTTTTCCGCGTGGTTCTTTATGGTTCGCTTTCCGCAACGGGTAAAGGGCATCTCACAGATAAGGTGATTGAAGAAACGCTCGGTAAGGAGCGTACGGAAGTTGTGTTCGGCGAAACCGACGGGCATTTCCGTCACCCGAACAAACTGACGTTTTTCGTCTTTAAAAACGGCGCGCAAATCGCCGAAAGGACTTATTACAGCGTCGGCGGGGGCGCGATAGAGTCGGACGACGGCATTTCCGTTGAAGAAAAAGACGTTTACCCACATTCTTCGTTTGCCGAGATAAAAACGTTCTGCGAGGAGAATAATCTTAAACTCTGGCAATACGTCGAAGTTTTCGACGAGCCTGACGTGTTCGAGTATCTGAAAGAGATTTGGCGCGCGATGAAAGACTGCATAAGGCAAGGTCTTTCGGTAAGCGGCGTTTTGCCGGGCGTGCTTAAAACCGAACGCAAGGCGAGAACGCTTTACGAGCAGTACGCTCTTAACGAATCGCCAACGGCAAGGCAGAACAGAATGGTGTGCGCTTACGCTTACGCTTGCTCGGAGAATAACGCCTCTGGCGGGCGGGTTGTCACAGCCCCCACGTGCGGGTCGTGCGGCGTTGTGCCTGCGGTTTTATATTATCTCGAACAAACCGAAGAAGTTCCGGAACGCGAAATATTGAAGGCGTTAGCCGTTGCCGGGATTATAGGCGACGTGGTGAAAACCAACGCTTCCATAAGCGGGGCGGAATGCGGTTGTCAGGCGGAAATAGGCGTCGCTTGCGCGATGGCTTCCGCTGCGGTAGCCGACCTTTACGGAATGAATATCGACCAGATAGAATACGCTGCGGAAATTTCGATAGAGCATCATCTCGGACTTACGTGCGACCCTATCTGCGGGCTTGTTCAGATTCCGTGCATCGAACGCAACGCGGTCGCGGCGTTAAGGGCGCTCAACGAAGTCACGTTGCCGCTTTTTATAACGGGAAGCAGAAAAATCACTTTTGACGACGCCGTTAAAACCATGTACGAAACAGGAATCGATTTGGGAAAGAAATACAGGGAAACCGCGCAGGGCGGACTTGCGAAACTATTTAAGTAAAATGTATTGCGTATATTTAAAGAAAAACGAAGAAAAGAGAGTTCTCAACGGATATCCGTGGATATTCGCCAACGAAGTTTATAAAATCGACGGCAAGGATAAGCAAGGTTCGGTTGCCGAGGTGCGAGGTTTCGACGGGCGTTTCGTCGGGCTCGGAACGATAAATCATCATTCCAAAATCATCGTCAGAATGTTAACGCTGAAAAAGGAAGAAATAGACGAAGATTTTTATCGCAGACGTATTCTCGCGGCGGTTGAGTACAGAAAAGAACTCGGTTACGATAACAATTACAGAGCGGTTTTTGCCGAATCGGATTTGTTGCCGGGGCTTATCGTCGATAAATACGGCGACTATTTGTCCGTGCAGTTTCTTTCGCTCGGAATGGAAGTAGTCAGAGAAACAATAATCAAACTTCTCGTCGGGATTTTTAATCCGAAAGGCATTTACGAGCGCAGTGATGTACCCGTGAGGGAGAAGGAAGGTCTTGAACAAAGAAAAGGCGTTATTTACGGCGAATTCGAGCCTCGCGTAACGATTATCGAAAACGGACTGAAAATGGTCGTTGACCTTGAAAACGGGCAGAAAACGGGATACTTTCTCGATCAGAAAGAGAATCGCGACAACCTGAAATGTTACGTTAAAGGGAAAACGGTTCTCGATTGTTTCTGTAACGAGGGCGGGTTCTCTCTCTGCGCGAAAAAATACGGAGCGACCGAAGTCACAGCAGTCGATATAAGCGAAAAAGCGATTGAACTCGTCAAAGAAAACGCCGCGCTGAACGGCTTGGATATAAAAACCGAAGTCGCGGACGTTTTCGAAAAACTCAGAGAATACAGAAAGGACAAACGCAAATTCGGCGTGGTCGTTCTCGATCCTCCGGCTTTCACAAAGTCCGCGGACACGGTTAAAGAGGGCTACAAAGGCTATAAAGACGTTAATATAAACGGCTTAAAACTTGTTGAAAAAGGGGGTTATCTCGTAACGTGCAGTTGCTCGCAACACTTAACGCTCGGTCTGTTTTTGCAGATGATAAAAGAGAGCGTTATCGAAAGCGGAGTGAGAGCAAAACTCGTCGAGATAAGGATGCAGGGTAAAGATCATTCCACGTTTATCGGTTACGATGAGAGTTTATATCTTAAAGTGGCGGTAATAAAGGTGTTATAACGTATGGCGAAAAAGAAAAACAAAAGAGAAAAAGAACTTCAGAAATTCGTTGCCTGTCTGGTTGTCATCATCATAATAACCGTAATCGTTCTCGCGGTGTTTTATATTTCGAACGGTTATAAGTTCGATTTCGGTTTTCTCAAAAAAGAAAGCGAATCCGTTTCGGTTAACTATTCCGAGGTGGATAACGTAAGAGATCTTAAGGTATATTTCATCGATATCGGGCAGGGCGATTGCATTTTCATCGAACTCCCGGACGGTAAGAATATGCTTATCGATACCGGAGAAAAGAGAAACGCCGGCAAGGCAAAAATCGATAAATATCTTCGCGACGAAAAGGGAAACAAAGTAACGATCGATTATTGCGTCGCAACTCATCCGGACAGCGATCATATCGGGCTTATGCCGTATGTTTACGAGCAATACGACGTACTGAAGTCGTATCGTCCGTACGTGTACTCCGAAAATAAATCCGCTTCCGCCTTGCCTTATGAATTAAACAAAGGCATAAAGATAAAAAATTCAAGCAATATTTATTACGATTACATAACGAATGTTAACGCAGAGCAGACTTATTGGGAGTTCTTTAAGGACGATTCCGATTTTTCTAACGGTTTCACGGGTAAAGACGGCGAGATTTACGAGTATACGGTCAACTTCGTGATGCCGTACGCCGATAACCTTAACGATTATCAGTATTTCACTACGCCGAATGATTTTTCGGCGGTTATCATGCTCGAGTATGCCGACAGAAAGATTCTGTTTACGGGCGACATAGAGTACGAAACGGGCAAGAAAGGCGCGGAGCAAAGTTTCATAAGAGAGTTCTCGACAAACAATCCCGCGATGGTCGATTGCGACGTTTTAAAGGTTGCTCACCACGGCAGCGATTCGTCAACTTCGCCTGAATTTTTATCTCTCGTTAAACCCGAATATTCCGTCATTTCGTGCGGATTGTCAAACAAACACAGACACCCGCTGAAGAGTACGCTCGATAATCTCGTAAATTGCGGGAGCGAAATTTACAGAACGGATTTGCAAGGCACGATTATTCTCACGATAGATTCGAAGGGAATAATGACGTTTGAAAAACAGACGGATAAATATAAAGAATTGATTTTTGAAGACGGCGATACGATTAAACAATACGAAATCGATCACGCCGACGAAATCGAAAAATTCAAAGCAACCCTGTAAGAATAAAAATATACGCCGATGACAAAAATCCTTTTGTCATCGGCGTTTTTGAAAGGTTTTATGTGAAGTCGAAAACTATTTTTTTGTCGTTGTCGAGTTTGAGCCTTGCCGAAAAGTTCTTTCCGGATTTGGAAATGAAGTCGAGTTTATCCGTTCTTCCGTCCGAAAGAATTTTCGCGGCTTGTTCTTTCGTGATAGCGCAACCGAGAATGTGCAGATTGATTTTAAAGTCGCATTTTCCGGGAGCGGATTTGTCATCAGGACTTTTTCTGCTTGTATCGTCGCCGTTGTGTTTTATATTGCCAAAGTTGTCCGCGCCCTCGCAAACGTAAGCGAATCTGCCGCGCGTAACCTTTTTCCCGCACTTCGGGCAAACGCCTATCTCGTCGCCGAAAAATCCCGATCCGGCGTTGCGGTCGTTATCGAAAACTTCCTTGATTTCGTTTTCGGCAATTTTAACGCTTTCTTCAACGGTCATTTCGCCGTGATAAACTTTCTTGAGCGCCTGACCTAATTGACTCGTTTTGTATTTGTCCATCGAGATGTTCATATCGACGAGTTGTTCGATGAGAAATCTGCCGCCTTTTTCGATGTTGTAAACGTCTTTTTTCAGCGATATGTATCCGCTTTTTTTCGCGTTGTCTATGATTCCCGTTCTCGTCGCTTCAGTTCCGAGTTCAAGTCCCTTGAAAATTGCTTTATAATCTTCGTCGTCGCTTTCGTCGGACGATTTTTCGTCCCGGAACGGATTTTTGAGATAGTTATTCAAAGTTTCGATTGTGTAGTGCTTCGGCGGTTGCGTTTGTTTTTCTTCGGGGTGAAAGTCGACGTTTACTTTGTCGCCTTTTTCGAGTTTCGGCAGTATTTTATCCTTTCTTTCGCCGCCGTCGTATTTCGTCCAGCCTTCGGTGAGAATCATCGAGCCTTTTATCGAATAATCTTCTTTTCCTCCGAGCGAAATCGTCAGTTCCGATTTTTCCACGTAACATTCTTCTTCGCAGAAAACTGCCACGAATCTCCTTAAAATGGCGGAGTAAACGAGGAATTCCTCTTCATTTAACGCCGTTTTGGCAGGGATTTTATAAGTCGGCGTAAGAGCGGAGTGCGATTCGATTTTCGAGTCGTCGAAAATGGTTTTCTTGTCTTTGAAAACGATGGGATAACCGAGTTTTTTAACGCCCGAAATAATTTGCTTAACTTTATCCTTTTCGTTTGTAGCGAGATATTCGGAGTTTGTTCTCGGATAACTCACGTAGCCGTTCTCGTAAAGTTTCTGAACGATCGAAAGGCTTTTTTCCATCGGCATTTTATATTTTTTGCCGAGAAAATTTTGCAATTTGGTGAGAGAGTAGAGTTTTCCGGGGAAAAGTATTTCTTTTTTCGATTTTTTATCGGTGACTATCGCGTCGAGAACGTTCATTCTGCCGCAGCATTTTTCCGCCTTCTCCTTATCCGAAAATTTATATCCGGAAACGAGTTCTATAACTTCGCCGTTGGTTTTCGCTCGCGAAACGAGAGCGTAATAAGTTTCGGGTTTGAAGTTTTCGATTTCGCAATCTCTGTCGTAAATCGCTTTCACGATCGGCACGATAACTCTTCCCACGCGGAGCAGAGTTCCCGATTTAATGCTTGCGTATCTCGTGAGGTTAACCCCGTAAAGCCAGTCGATATACGTTCTCGAAAAACCCTCGTTGGCGAGATTTTCGTATTCTTTTTCGTCTTTCATTTCCGAAAGAGCCTTTGCTACGGTCTGCGGCGTCTGGTCGGGCAACCATAATCTGTAAAACGGTTTGTCCTTATCGAGAGCGTTGGAAACGCACAGCCGCACTATTATTTCACCCTCTCTGTCCGAGTCGCCCGCGTTTACGATTTTGTCAACGTCGTTTCTGTTGAGAAGATGTTTAATCGTTTCGAACTGTTTTTTAACTCCGTCGTCAACTTTCCCGTCGGAGTCTTTTTTAAGATTGAAACGGAACTTGTCGGGAAAGCAGGGCAGGTTGTCGAGCGTCCATTTTTTCGAGGCTGGCGTGCTGCCGTAATCCTCCACGTCGCAAAGCGAAAACAAGTGACCGAACGCCCAGGTGACTATGTAATCGGAATTTTCGTAATATCCGTTTTTTTTCTTCATTTCTCCTATGCCCGAAACGATGTTCCGCGCCAGGCTCGGCTTTTCCGCAATAATCGCAATCATAAAAACATGTTATCACTTTTCAAGCCGCGATGTCAATTTTTTTGGCGGTAATTTTTTTATTTCAAGCCGCATTATATAATTGTAAAGACGTTGTAAACGGAGTGAAAAAATAAAAAAAATATTTTGCGAAAAGCCGATAAAAACGTTTGACAAACTCATCAGCGTAAGTTATAATGCAAATGTAAAAATTGAATATCCGTTGCCAATATAGATTTGAATATGAGGGTTCAGATGTTTCTACCGCGCGCCGCAAAAGTCGCGACTATTGGGAATATTTTTCGTCGTTGAATTTTTTTCTCGGCGAAAGGTTTATCATTGGCAAACAGGTTTTTAAAAGCCTGTTTTTTTGTTTTCAATTTTATTTTACGACAGAGGAAAGTCATGAAGATTTTAGAGGAAAGAATCGAAAAAGAAGGGAAGATATATCCCGGAAATATCGTTAAGGTCGGTACGTTCCTCAATCATCAGTTGGATACGACTCTTCTGATGCAGATGGGCGAAGAAATCGCGCGTTTGTTTGGAAACGACGGAGTGAATAAAATCCTCACGGTCGAGTCGTCGGGTATAGCCATAGCCGTTTTTGCGGGCTATAAAATGGGCGTTCCCGTTGTCTTTGCAAAAAAGGGAGAAACGAAGAATATCCGCGGCGACGTGTATTCTACCGAAATCGAAAGTTTTACGCATAAAAGAACATATAACGTTATAGTAAGCAAGGAAGTTATGGGCCCGGACGATAAAGTGCTTATCGTGGACGATTTTCTTGCTAACGGAAAAGCGCTCGAAGGACTTATGGATATCGTTAAACAGGCAGGGGCGGAACTCGCCGGCTGCGCGATTGCGATAGAAAAAGGTTTTCAGGGCGCGGGGGACAGATTAAGAAATAAAGGAGTCAGAGTGGAATCTCTCGCTTTAATCGACGAGATGACCGACGACTCGGTTAAATTCCGAAGATAATACGGCGATATTTCTTTGGGATTTTTTATTTGTTTTTAAATTTGCTAAAAATCGCATTAAAGTGCGAAAAAAGGAGATAATGTAAATGAAAAAACTCTTAACTTTGTTGCTTGTCGCAGCGATGGCATTCGGAACGATCGGCTTCACGTCTTCTTGCAAGGGCGATGAAAAAATTGCCGCTCTCATTGCGTTGCACGGCGATACTTCTTCTTACGACAAGAACTTTATCGACGCGTTCAAAGCCGCTTGCGAAGCAAAAGGTCTTACGAAAAAACAGTACACTATCGTAACCGATATCCCCGAAGAAGGCGATGATTGTTACCAGAAAGCGGCTCAGTTTGCCGACGCAGGTTACAAAGCCGTTTTCGCTGATTCCTTCGGTCACGAAGCAAATATGCTTAAAGCAGCCAAGGAATATCCCAACACCACTTTCTGTCATGCAACCGGAACGAAGTCCTCGCTCAGCCTTGACGCCGACGCCACAAACGACACTCCGGCAAACTTCCACAACGCTTTCGCTTCTATTTATGAAGGAAGATATCTTGCAGGCGTTGCCGCAGGCTTGAAACTTAACGAAATGATCGCCGCCGGCAAGTTCACCGCGGATCAAGCCAAAATGGGTTACGTCGGCGCTCATCCGTATGCTGAAGTTATCTCCGGTTTCACTTCTTTCTATCTCGGCGCAAAATCCGTTTGCCCCACCGTCACCATGGAAGTAAGATACACTTATTCGTGGTACAGCGAAAAGGGTGAAAAGCTCACTGCCGAAGCTCTTATCGATAACGGATGCAAACTCGTTTCCGGTCACGCAGACTCTATGGGTGTTCCCACTGCATGCAAGGAAAAGAACGTTCCTAACGTATTCTACAACGGAACTACAACTCAAGACACTTTCGTTATCGCTTCCAAGATCAACTGGCAGCCTTATTTCGAACTTATGATTGACAGCGTTATGAAAGATGGCGTTAAACTTCCCAAGGATTACGTCGGAAGCCTTCACACCGGTTCCGTTCAGATAACCACTCTCGGCAAAGCCGCCGCTGAAGGAACTCAGGCTAAACTCGACGAAGTTAAAGGTTTGCTTGAAAGCGGCAAGTTGAACGTATTCGATTGCTCGAAGTTCACCGTTAAAACCGCTAAAGCAGATACTTCTAAGTTCTCCAAAGCCGCAAACATCACCATGGACGAAAACGGACACCTTACCGGATACAAAGCGGACGTTATCGACCTCGGAGATTACGCAGGTGAAACCGAAGTCGTTGTAAACGGAGTATTTAAGGAATCCGGTAAGAGATCCGCTCCTTACTTCGATATCGTCATCGACGGAATTTCTATCGGCGCTGACGTTAAGTACGACGACTGATAATATTTTTCGTCGCAAATAAGTTCAATGTAAGCATAGGCGGAGCAAAACTCTGCCTATGCTTAAACTTTTAAAAAAACATTTAAGGTTTCCGGAAAAGAAATTCCCAAGGAGGGCGACTCTTGGAAAAACAGATTGCAATCGAACTCAGAAATATTACTAAAACGTTCGGCAAAACGATTGCCAACAAGAACGTTAACCTGAAAGTTTATAAAAACGAAGTACTTGCCATTTTAGGAGAGAACGGTAGCGGAAAAACTACGCTTATGAACATCATCAGCGGAATATACGCTCCCGACGAAGGCGAAATTTTCATCAACGGCGAGAAGGTTTTCATCAATTCTCCCGAGGACGCTTTCAAATATAAAATAGGAATGATTCACCAGCATTTCAAACTGGTGGACATTTTCACCGCTGCCGAAAACATAATTCTCGGTGTAAACGAGAGCAGAGGTCTTAAAATTAAAGAAGTTAACTCCCGCGTCGGCGCGATAGCCGATAAATACGGTTTTAACATAGACGTAAAAAAACACGTATACGATATGTCCGTTTCCGAAAAACAGACGGTTGAAATACTGAAAGTTTTGTATCGCGGCGCGGATATTCTTATTCTCGACGAACCCACGGCTGTTTTAACTCCGCAGGAAACCGAGAAACTTTTCGACGTCCTCCGCAAAATGCGCGACGACGGCAAGGCGATAATAATCATAACTCACAAATTAAACGAGGTTATGGAGATTTCGGACGAAGTCGCCGTTCTTCGTAAGGGCGAATACGTAACCACCGTCAAAACGGACGAAACAAACGGAAACGAACTTACCGAAATGATGGTCGGAAAGAAAACCGATCTCAAAATCGACAGACCTAAGGTAGAGAAGAAACTTCCTCTTCTGGAAATCAGAGATTTAAACGTCAACTCCGACGATGGAAGCAAAGCCATAAAGAACGTTGACTTTTATATAAGAGGCGGCGAAATTCTCGGCGTTGCCGGCGTTGCGGGTTGCGGACAAAAAGAACTCTGCGAGGCGATTGCAGGGCTCAGAAAAGTTCAGAGCGGACTTATAATGCACAAAGGCGAAAGCATTTTGGGGCTTCCCGCGAAAACGATAATCGAAAAGGGAATTTCGATGAGTTTCATTCCCGAGGACAGACTCGGCATGGGCTTGGCGCCGTCTTTTTCCGTAACGGACAACGTTATGCTTAAAACTTACGGAGAAAGCAGATTCCATATCAAAAAGTTAGAAATCAAGGACACCGACAAAAAATTCAAAAAGACGTCCAAAAAAGTACTTAATTCGATAAGCGGATTTATCAATAAATTACCTTGCGCTTTCGTAGACAGGGCGACGGCGAGAGAAAAGGCGAAACAACTCGTCGAAAAACTCGAAATTGCAACTCCGTCTACGGAAACTCCCGTAAGAAGGCTTTCTGGCGGTAACGTTCAGAAAGTTCTTGTCGGAAGGGAAATCGAGTCCGCGCCGAACGTCATCATCACGGCTTACCCCGTAAGAGGTCTTGACGTAAACTCCGCGTACACGATTTACGATATTTTAAACGAACAGAAACTCAAAGGCACGGGTATTCTTTTCATCGGCGAAGATCTCGACGTTATGCTTGCTCTTTGCGATAAAATAATGGTGCTTTGCCACGGCAAAAATATGGGTATCGTTCACGCCGACAAAACGACGAAAGAAGAACTCGGGCTTATGATGACCGGTTCGCTCGACCTTACCGAAGAGAAAAAAGAAAAGAATTTCGGTATCGCGAAGGATAGTAATCTCACGGAAGAACAGTGGGAAAAAGTAAAGGAAGAGGAGGCTGCCGAGAATGAATAAAAGCGACGTAAAAACCGCTCGTGTAAACGACAAAAAAGTCAAAGAACCTCTCTTCCACGTTGCAAAACGCGACGAAATAACGTTCCGGAAAAAATTTGCGATATACGCGATTTCGATAGTTCTTTCCCTGTTTTTAGGCGGACTTATCTGTACTATAGCGTCGGGCGGCGAGGGTAATCCGTTCTCGTTCTTCATGTCGCTTTTCAGCGGAATTTTCGGTTCGTCCCGCAAAATCTGGTACTTTTTGCAACAAACCGCGCTGTTGATCGGCGTTTCGATGGCGATCGTTCCGGCGTTCAAAATGAAATTCTGGAACCTCGGCGCAAACGGACAAGTTCTTATAGGCGGACTTGCCACCATTTCCTGTATGTATTATCTCGGCGGAAAAATGAGCGACGGAGTCGTTATTCTGTTTATGGTAATGTCGAGTATCGTTGCGGGCGCGATATGGGCGGTTATCCCCGCGCTGTGCAAAGCGTTTTTTAACACGAACGAATCTCTTTTAACGTTGATGATGAACTATATCGCTCAGGGGCTCGTAACCTTTTTCGTTGCGGTATGGGTTAAAAGCGGATCGGGAAACCTTCAACCTATTCCATACGGAAATATTCCGCAAATCGGAAATCCTTATCTGCTCACGATTATAGTCGGCGCGCTCATCACCTTGTTTATGTGGATTTATCTGAAATTCAGCAAGCACGGTTATGAACTTTCGGTCGTCGGCGACAGCCCGAATACGGCGAGATATATCGGTATAAACGTTAAAAAAGTAATCATCAGAACCCTTTGCTTATCGGGCGCAATATGCGGCATCGTCGGTCTTATGCTCACCGGAGCAATGTCGCACACGATAGGAACGAACACCGTTCAGAATATGGGCTTTACGGCGATTATGACGACGTGGCTTGCAAACTGCAATCCTTTGATGATGATTTTCACGTGCGCTCTGGTTATGTTTGTTTCGAGCGGTATGCAACAGGTAAGAATGGATTTCGCCCTTACCAACGATTCCACGGCAAACGTTGTTATCGGTCTGGTTTATTTCTTCATCATCGCGTGCGCATTCTTTATTCAATATAAAGTCGTTTTCAAAAAAAATCTCAAAATCGTCGATTTTTTCAAGAAAAATTTTAAGAAAAAGAAAACAGAGGAGGGTATGTGATTTATGATATCTTTTTTGCAAAGCGCGATAAGATTTTCGGCTGTTTTTATTTACGGTTGCGTCGGTGAAATCGTAACCGAAAAATCCGGTCACCTCAACCTCGGTATTCCGGGAATAATGTGCGGCGGAACAGCCGGAGGATGCCTCGGGGTTTCTGTTTATATGTCCACGCTTTCCAATCCTAACGCCCCGAATTATATTCTGCTTTTATTGTTCGCCATCGTTTTCGCGGCGCTGTTCGCGGCTATTCTCGGCGGAATTTACGCGTTTTTAACCGTATCGTTAAAGTGCAATCAGAACATTTCCGGTCTTGCTCTCACAACGTTCGGCGCGGGATTTACGCAGTTTATAATGGATAACTACGTAAACCACGAACTGTTAAGCCCGGCGAGTACTTATATAGCAAAGTCGCTTCCGTTTGCGGATAAACTCGGCGCATTCGGCGAATTGTTTTTATCTTACGGAATGCTTTTCTATATCGCGGTCGCTATTGCCGTTGCGGCTCTTATAATACTGAAAAAGACGAAAGTCGGTTTAAGGCTCAGAGCGGTAGGCGAAAATCCCGCCGCGGCAGACGCAGTCGGTATAGAAGTCAACAAGTATAAATACATTGCCATTCTTATCGGTTCTGCAATCGCGGGGCTTGGCGGACTGTTCTACGTTATGGACTTTGCGCAGGGTATGTATGAAAACTATTCAACTATAGAGTCTTACGGTTGGTTATCGATCGCGCTCGTTATTTTCAGTTTGTGGAATCCCGGGTTTGCGATCATCGGTTCGGTTGTTTTCGGAACTCTCGATTCGTTAAGTACTAAACTCGGATTGAATTCCGCGGCGCAGAACGCGCTTTTAGGGCTTATTCCTTACGTCGTGACGGTCGTCGTTCTTCTTGCCGTAAGCATAACGGGCAGCAAAAAAATTCAGCCGCCGGCATCGCTCGGCATAAATTACTTCCGAGAGGAAAGATAAAAAACAAAAAGCGTGTTCTCGAGAATACGCTTTTTTTATTTTACGCCTTGTTTCTCCCGATTGACTTTGCGGATAAAAAATTATATAATGATTAAAACAGAGGTTTGGAATGTATAAAATAGTAAAAAAAGATTTTTTGTCCGACAATATTTTTATGACGGACGTTCACGCCCCGAGGGTTTCAGATAAATGTCTTCCGGGGCAGTTTGTCATCGTCAGAACCGATAAAAACGGCGAGCGTATTCCGCTCACGATATGCGATTATTCGAGAGAAAACGGAACGGTCAGGCTTGTCGTTCAGATTATCGGCGCGACGACTTTGAAAATGAGCAGACTTTCTGTCGGAGATTGTCTTGAAGATATCGTCGGTCCGTTGGGTAATCCGTCCGAACTTATCGATAAAAGCGACGACGAGTTAAGAGATAAAAATATTGTTTTCGTTGCCGGCGGAGTCGGTACGGCTCCCGTTTTTCCTCAGGTTAAATATCTTGCGGAAAGAGGCTTCTCGCCGGACGTTATTATCGGCGCGAAGACGAAAAATCTCGTTATCCTTGAGAGCGAGATGAAAAAATACGCGAAAAACGTTTTTGTATGCACGGATGACGGCAGTTACGGATTTAAAGGTCTTGTTACAGATAAACTCTCCGAACTTGTAAAAAACGGCAATAGTTACGATCTTTGCGTGGCGATAGGTCCCGTCATAATGATGAAGTTCGTTTCCGTTCTTACCGAAAAACTCGGCATAGGGCAGATTGTCAGCATGAATCCCATAATGGTCGACGGGACGGGAATGTGCGGCGCGTGCAGATTAACAGTCGGCGGCGAGGTTAAATTCGCCTGTGTAGACGGTCCCGAATTCGACGGGCATAAAGTTGATTTCGACGAGTGCGTAAAGCGTATGTCGCTTTATAAAACGGAAGAAGGCAAAGCGTATTTAAAAGCGAAAGAGGGCGAAACGCACCACGGCGGCTGCGGGTTTTGCGGAGGCGAAAATGACTGATAAAACCAAAAGGATTCCGGTCGGCGAACAGCCTGCCGAGATAAGAGCGAAGAATTTTAAGGAAGTTTGCCTTGGTTATACGGATGAAGAGGCGGTTTCCGAGGCTGAAAGATGTCTTAATTGTAAGAATAAGCCGTGTGTTTCGGGTTGTCCTGTCGGGATAGACATTCCGTCGTTTATAGCCGAAGTCAAGAACAAAAACATCGAAAAAGCCTATGAAATCATTTCGGAAAGTTCTGCGCTTCCCGCCGTCTGCGGAAGGGTTTGCCCGCAGGAAACGCAATGCGAGGGTAAATGCGTCCGAGGGATAAAGGGCGATGCGGTTTCTATCGGAAAACTCGAGAGGTTCGTTGCCGATAAATCGAACGCAAACGATTACTGCGCCCTGAAAACCGAAGAAAAAAAAGATAAAAAAGTTGCAGTGATAGGTTCCGGACCGTCGGGACTTGCCTGCGCGGGCGACCTTATAAAAAAAGGATATCCCGTTACGGTTTTCGAGGCTTTACACGAGTTCGGGGGTGTGCTGACTTACGGAATCCCCGAATTTCGTCTGCCTAAAGAAAAAGTCGTTTTTAAAGAAATCGAAAAACTGAAACGTCTCGGCGTTTGTTTTGAGAAGAACGTTATTATAGGGAAATCGGTCACGATAGACGATTTGCTTGAAAAAGAGGGTTTTTCGGCTGTTTTTATCGGGAGCGGCGCGGGTTTGCCGAAATTTATGGGAATCGACGGCGAAACGTCGAAAGGCGTTTTTTCCGCTAACGAATTTTTAACGAGAAGCAATCTTATGCGCGCTTTCGACGAAAATTCCGATACGCCTGTTTTTAAGGCAAAAAAGGTTGTGGTTGTCGGCGGAGGAAACGTTGCGATGGATGCCGCCCGTACGGCGCTCAGATTCGGCGCGGACGTCACCGTCGTATATCGCCGCGGCGAAGAGGAACTGCCTGCAAGAAAAGAAGAGGTTTTCCACGCGAAGGAAGAGGGCGTTAAGTTTGAGTTTTTAACTAATCCCATAAAAATTATTGTCGATGAAAGCGATTTTGTCACGGGAATGGAAGTTGTCGGAATGACGCTCGGCGAACCCGATAAAAGCGGAAGAAGAAAGCCGATTGTCAAAGAGGGGTCTAACAGAATTATCGATACGGATTGCGTTATCATGGCTCTCGGAACTTCGCCGAATCCGCTTATCGTTTCCACAACCGAAGGAATCGAAACGAATTCTCATATGTGCATAACCGCAGGCGAAAACGGAGAAACGACGAGAAAGGGAGTTTTTGCCGGCGGCGACGCGGTAACGGGCGCGGCTACGGTTATTCTTGCTATGGGCGCGGGAAAACGCGCGGCGAAGGCAATTGACGAATACCTGAAAAATATTTAAAAAGACTGCTGATTTGCTTGCTTAACTGATAAAATTAATGTATAATAGAAAAAATTTACCTTGGCAAAACCGTTTTTTTAAAAAGGGTTTTCAGTCAAAATCGGAGAAGAAATGGCGAAATTTTATAACGAACCTTGTCACACTTTTAACGAGTATTTATTGATTCCGGGTTACACTTCGCCCGAATGCGTCCCTGCTAACGTCGACCTTTCCACGCCGCTTTGCAAGTTTAAAAAAGGCGAAAAACCGATTAAACTCAACATTCCCATGATTTCGGCGATAATGCAGTCGGTTTCCAACGACACATTAGCAATCGCGCTCGCCAAAGAAGGCGGAATGAGTTTCATTTACGGCTCGCAGTCGATTGAAGACGAAGCAAGAATGGTCGCGAGAGTTAAAAATTACAAAGCGGGTTTCGTTGTGAGCGCATCTAACCTCACGCCGGATAACACGCTTGCCGACGTTATCGATCTTAAAGAAAGGAACGGATTTTCCACGATAGCGATCACGGACGACGGTTCTTGCAATGGTAAACTCCTCGGTATCGTTACGAGCAGAGATTACAGAGTGAGCAGGATGAATCTCGAAGACAAGGTTGCGGATTTTATGACTCCGCTCGAAAAATTGATTACGGCTCCGGCAAAAACGTCGCTTAAAGAAGCGAACGACATTATCTGGGAGCATAAACTCAACTCTCTTCCCATTGTGGACGATAAGGGTAATCTTATGTATTTCGTATTCAGAAAAGATTACGCCGAACATAAAATCAACCCGAGAGAGATCCTCGATGAAGAGAAGAGATATATGGTCGGCGCGGGTATCAACACGCTCGATTATGAAACGAGAGTTCCCGCTCTCGTAGAAGCGGGCGCGGACGTTCTTTGTATCGATTCGTCCGAGGGTTACACCTGCTGGCAGAAAAAAACCATTGAATTCATAAGAGAAAAATATGGCGATAAGGTTAAAGTCGGCGCGGGAAACGTTGTCGATAAGGACGGATTTTTGTTCCTTGCCGAAGCGGGCGCGGATTTCGTCAAGATAGGTATCGGCGGTGGTTCGATTTGTATAACCCGCGAAACGAAAGGAATCGGCAGAGGTCAGGCAACGGCGGTTATCGAAGTTGCCAAGGCGAGAGATGAATATTACGAAAAAACGGGAATTTACGTTCCTATTTGTTCGGACGGCGGTATCGTTCACGATCATCACATAACGCTCGCGCTTGCGATGGGCGCGGATTTCGTAATGCTCGGCAGATATTTCGCTCGTTTCGACGAAAGTCCCACGCCTAAACTCAACATCAACGGTACTTACGTTAAGGAGTATTGGGGCGAGGGCAGTAACAGAGCGAGAAACTGGCAGAGATACGATCTCGGCGGCAAGAACAAACTCGCGTTCGAGGAGGGTGTCGACTCTTACGTAACTTACGCGGGTCCTTTGCACGATAACGTCGAAAAGACTTTGTATAAGATCAAATCGACGATGTGTAACTGCGGCGTTACGAACATTCCCGATCTACAGGAAAACGCAAAACTCACGCTCGTTTCTCAGACGAGTATCGTTGAGGGCGGTTATCACGACGTTATTCTCAAAGGCGGAAATACAAAGATATAATCAAAATTGAAAATATTAACGGGTTACCCTTTTCGGGTAACCCGTTTTTATCGTTTGATTTTTTATTTAAAATCCATCAGCCGATTTTAGTAACGTTCGTAACGAGATTGTTAAGCGTTTCGCTGTTCGTTCCGGGGTTTCTCAGCGTTAAGATCGATTCGTCGGTGACGTTAAGAATATGAAGATTGGCAAGGTTTGCAACGTCCGTAGTCGCCGCCACGGTTTGCTGCGAAAGAGTTGCGGGAATCTGCGTTCCGTTAAGGTAATAAGCCAGTTCGGCCGTGCCGGTCGCACCCGTAACGTTTGCGCTGTAATTTATAATATACGTTCCCGGTTGAAGAGTTATCTCCTGATTGTTGTCGGCAAGGGTTGCCGATACGTTGTTTGCAGTAGCCGTTCCGGCTGTGAGCGTAGTGTTTCCGCCCGCCGTAACCGTTTCGTTTGTTGCGGTAAATTCTGCGCTTTGAACTTCCGTTCCGGTCGGCCCGGCAGGACCTGTGGGCCCGGTGGGTCCGGTAGGACCTGTTGCACCCGTTGCTCCGGTTTCGCCTGTCGCGCCGGTAGGACCTGTCGGTCCGGTAGGTCCGGTAGGACCTGTTGCACCCGTTGCTCCGGTTTCGCCTGTCGCGCCGGCAGGACCTGTAGGTCCTGTTGCACCCGTTGCTCCGGTTTCGCCTGTCGCGCCGGTAGGTCCGGTAGGACCGATTGCACCCGTTGCTCCGGTTTCGCCTGTCGCGCCGGTAGGACCTGTCGGTCCGGT
>ERZ1673738.1630-NODE-1630-length-32721-cov-12.920162_pt1 | contig 32721 bp, 39 predicted proteins | sample MGYA00580198_ERZ1673738 | MGnify/ENA primary metagenome ERZ1673738 (study PRJEB41218, sample SAMN15661784) | gut metagenome | host: Homo sapiens | place: Canada: London | collected 2015-08-20/2019-03-30 | study: EMG produced TPA metagenomics assembly of...
GGCCAAAAACCGGAAGAAATACCGGCATGGCGCGGAATACGGCACGGCCCGCTGGGGCAGCACAAAGGACATCGCCCCCTTCATCAACCCGGACTTTTCCCAAAACATTCTGCTGACAGACACGGAGCGCCTGACCCTGGGCGAGATCGCAGACCCGGAAAAGCGGAATGTCAACCTGAACGTGCTGGTGATCGGCGGCAGCGGCAGCGGAAAGACCCGCTACCACATCAAGCCCAACCTGCTCCAGATGAACGGTTCTTACGTCTGCTCAGACCCCAAAGGCACCGTGGTCGAAGAAGTGGGCCGGGTGCTGATGCAGAAGGGCGGATATAAGCTGAAAATCCTGAACACCATTGATTTCAGCGCTTCCATGCACTATAACCCCTTCTGCTATCTGCACAGCGAAACGGACATTCTCTCGCTGGTGACGGTCATCATGGAAAACACCCAGGGCAAGGACAACAAGGGCGGTGAGGACTTCTGGCGCAAAGCGGAGGCCCTTTTGTATCAGGCGCTGATCGCCTATATCTACTATGAGGCTCCCGCCGAAGAGAAAAATATGAGTATGCTGCTGGATATGCTCAACGCCTGCGAGTGCCGGGAGGATGATGAAAACTTCAAATCTGCCGTCGATCTGCTGTTTGAACGATTGCAGAAGAAGTCGCCCAACCATTTTGCTGTCCGGCAATATGTCAAATTCAAAATGGCGGCGGGTGTTGTATGCTCTAAAAGACTTCTTAATCAAGCGGTTGGGAAGTCTCTTAGAACACACAACCTAAAACCGAAGAAAGGAGCGCAAGTTATGAGAAAAAACGAGAAAATCACAGCTCTGTACGAACGACTGAGCCGTGATGACTTTGGCAAAGATGATGACCAACAGCGTGAGAGCAATTCCATATCCAATCAGAAGGAGATGCTGGAGCGGTATTGCCGTGAGAACGGCTACACCGACTACACGTTTTATGTGGATGACGGGTATTCCGGGACTACGTTTGAAAGACCGGCGTTCAAGCAGATGATCGCAGATGTGGAGGCTGGAACGATCAGGCGGGTCATTATCAAAGACCTTTCCCGATTTGGCCGTGACTACCTGCAAGTGGGTATGTATACGGAAGTCCTCTTTGCACAGCACGATATCCACTTTATTGCAATCGCCAACAACGTGGATTCCCAAAAGGGAGACAATGATCTTACTCCGTTTGTCAACCTGTTCAACGAATGGTACGCGCGTGACTGCTCCCGCAAGCAGCGGGCCGTGGCCCGGATGAAGGGAATGTCCGGCAAGCGGGTGGCATCCATTGCCCCTTACGGCTATGTGAAGGATAAGGACGGCGTACTGGTGCCGGATGAAGAGACTGCCTGGGTCGTAAAGCTGATTTTCGATTTGTGCATCCAGGGCTATGGCCCCACAAAGATCGCGAAGGAACTGACGCGCCGGAACCTTCCCACACCCGGCACACTGGCATTTCGGCGTCGAGGTGTCCGCCGCAATTATTATCCGGATGCAGAGTGCGTATGGTCTGAGAGCACCATTGAAAACATTCTGACCTACAAGGAATACATGGGTCATACCGTCAACTTCAAAACGTACTCCAAGTCCTACAAGCTGAAAAAGCGCATGGAGACCCCGGAAGATCAGCAGATGATTTTTGAGAATACCCATGAAGCGCTGATCTCTCCGGAGGATTGGGCGACGGTGCAGCGTCTGCGGTCGTTCCGCAATCGACCGTGCAAGCAGGAGGCCCCGTCTTTGTTTTCCGGGATGCTGTTCTGCGCTGACTGCGGAAGCCTTCTCCGGGTACATCGGGGCAAGAACATCAGCAAGAAACAGGAGTGCTATTGCTGCGGACGGTATCGTGACCGCACGGATGCCTGTTCCATGCACTATATCCGCGCTGTGACGCTGGAATCGCTGGTAAAGGAAAATCTCCGGCAGGTGGTCACACTGGCGACTGAGGATGAGCAGGGCTTCATTCAGCGGCTGACCAACCGCAGTATGAAAGAGCAGCAGGCACAGGTACAGGCCATGAAAAAGGAGTTGTCCATAAAGGAGCGTCGTGCCAGCGAATTGGACAACATCATCAAGCGGCTTTACGAGGACAATATCCTGGGTAAGCTGTCCGATGAGCGGTTCAAAATTCTCTCTGTGGACTATGAAAAAGAGCAGCGCAGTCTCCGGACGGAAATGCAGTCGCTTCAAAAACAGATGGCTGAATTAGACAGCAAGACGGTCAACATCGAAAGCTTCTTGAAGATGGCGCAGAAATACACGTCCTTTGAAGGGCTGACGCCGGGTATGCTTCACGACCTGATTGAGAAAATCGTCATTCACGAACGTGATAAAAGCAGCGGCCACCGAGAGCAGCGCGTTGACATTTACTACACCTTTATCGGTACGACAGACGGCTCTCAGGTGATCGCCAGACTAAAGCGAAAAGGAGAAGCAGCGTAACATACCTTCGTACATTACGCTGCTTCATCCTCAAATCAAAAAAACTTCCTCTTTGGCCTTCGGCTTTTTCGTCCGCCAGCTCCTTGGCGGTTTTCTGCCGATCTCCGGCAAAGGAGAATCCCCCCAGAAACGTACCGTAGGGAGAGACTACCTGTCTCTCCCGTTTTTTCTGCTGTGTCTCCACCGGCTCCGGCGTAATCACCATGCTGCCGGGGGAATAGAGCTTACTCTTGCTGTCGCCGTATCTGCTGGGGTCAAACCCGGTTTCCGTGCCGCTGTCCACCCTCGTATCCGCAGCGCTGCTCCCGTAGATTTTGCTCTTCTTACTGCCGTATTTACTCGGATCAAATCCCGCCATGTGTTGACCTCCTATGTTAATACAGTTCGTTCATGATCTGTTCCGCTTGGGCGGCGGTGATCTCGCCCCGCTGCACGAACCCGTTCAGCAGGTTCGCTGTGCGGCGGGACTGCGCCCCCGCCTTTGCATAGGCCAGCGCCCTGCTGTACGCGGTGGTGTCCTTGTAGGAAGAACTCCCCGTGTTCTTGCTGCCGCCGGAACCGCCGCTGGAACTTCCTCCGCCGCTGCTCTTTGCCGCCGCAGCCGCCTGCGCCTGTGCCTGCTGCCATGCAAATTGCTCACGGGAAAGTGCCATCTGCTCGTTGAACTGCCGGACGGATTCCTCATACTGTCTGCGCCACTGCTCGTCCGCAATGCCGTTGCGGTAGTCGGTATAGGCAAAGTCTCTGGCGTCGCCCCACATGCCGTAATCCAGATTCCGTTCCGAATCATACCGGCCCGACAGGAAATTCCGCTCCGTCTGCCAGTCGCCGACTTTATCCCGATACTGGCCGTATTCCTGCTGGTACTGATCCGCCAGCAGGCTGTACTGGGTCTTGAGGTCGTCGCCCTCCATCTGATACCGGCTCAGTGCCAGCTGATAAAGCTCCGGCACCACATCGTTCAGGTTCTGCAAATAGGCGTCGTACTGCTGCTGGCCCACCGCCTGCCCGTAGGTGCTGGCATAGCCGCCGGTCAGCGCCGCCGCCTGGCCCATGGTATCCTGCATGGCCTGCTTGCCCTGCTGCACATACTTGTCCTTGTACTGCTGGTAAAGCGCGTCGCCGTTCAGATCATAGCTGAACTTCTTCCGCTTTCTGATGGCGTCCAGCGCCTCCTGCATCTGCTGGCCATACTGTCCGCCTGTCCAGTCTCCCGGCTTCTGGCTCTCCAGCTGCGCAAGCCGCTCCGCCAGCTTCTTGACCCGGTCGCTCTCCTGATAATCTTTATAAGAAAATGCCATACTGTCGTTTCCTCCTTATGTTGTCTCCGGCCCTGCGATACGTTTCCACATGTGTACCACCAGATACGGCGGCATGTTGTTGTGGCTCCCTCCGCCGCCCGCCTCGCTGATGCTCAGGCTGTGGCTGTGGCTGCCGTCTGTGCTGGTGTAGAAGGTGTAGTGGCTGTCGGACGCGCCCTTGCCCTCTGCCGTCTGGCTGCTGCCGCCGCTCTGGTTGCCGGAAAAGCTGTGGCTATGTTCACCGCCGGACTCGATGCTGCCGCCGTGGGTGTGGCTGGGCATCTGGCTGTCGGTCAGTGTCACGGAAGCTTCGCCACCCGTGGCTCCCACTGCGTACAGACCTTCGCTGCTGGCCAGCAGGAATTTTCCCGCGATCCGCGCCCAGTACGTCCCCGGAAACAGCGCCTCCGGGTCCGCGTTCTCCGTCACGGACATGTAGATACTGCCCACCGGATAGATGGCGTCAATGGTCAGCACACTGGGCAGCAGCGGCGTCACCACACTCTTGATGATGTCCGCCAGCGCCTGCCCGCCTACGGTCAGCCCCTCCACGATCTCCACGGACTTGGCGAATTTCGCCATCCACTGGCAGTCCAGACAGTCGTCGTTCTCCGCATACTTTCCGAAAGCTGCGCCTTTACCGCCACCTTTCAGGTGGAATGTCACCGACTTGGTGGGCACCGCCCTGGTATACGTGACGCTGTTGCCCACCTTGTCCGTGGCCGTCAGGCGCACCGTGTAGCTCTGCATGGTGGCGATGTCGGCGCTCCCCGTCACCATGCCCGTCACGCCGCTTTGCAGCGCCACCTCCGCACCGTAGTCCGCCGCGTTCAGCGCCTTATAGGCCGCCGTCAGCGTCACGGTGTTCTCCCCGTTCAGCCCGGTGCAGCCCGCCGTGGCCCTGGCCGCGATATGTACGCCGTCATCCGCCGCCAGCAGCGCGTCGTCGCAGCGGTAAACGCTGGCCTCCGTGATGGTGGGAGGCGCATAGGCCAGCGCCTCCACCTCCACCGTCTCCGTGGTGGTGTTGCCCCGGCTGTCCGTCACCATGCACCGCACCGTGGCCGCCGTGCCGGTCAGCGCCTTTGTGGTAGCGGTGTTGTCCACCGCCGCCACTGTCTCCCCGTCGTACTGCACCGAGAAGCCCACAATGGTGGCATTGAAGTTCCCGCTGGCCTTGCTGGGGTCAAAAGTGATCTTCACCTTGGAATATCCCACCACCCAGGCATTGATGCCGGGAATCAGGCTGTTGTCCCGCTCTGCGCTGATCCACCCATCCGTCACCGTGGGGGCCGCCCCATCCGGAGGATACAGCGTCAGCCGCGCCGTGGCCGTTCCCTTGTTGGTGCTGCCGTAGTAGGTGGTGCAGGTGATGGTGCAGGCCGCGCCGCTGGTGGTCACCTTGTCGATCAGGCTGGTGGGCGGCGTCCACTCGCAGCTGGCCCCCACCCCAGTGGCGATGGTGCCGGTCTCCCCGCCCACCGTGTACGTCACCTTGTGGGTATAGCGGCTGTCGCCCCGGTTGGTGTAGATGGTCACCTTCTCCCCCAGCTTCGCCCCGCTCTTGCTCAGTGTCGGGGTAGACGCTCCCGCCGTAGGCCCTGTGGTGCCGCCTCCGCCGCTGCTACCGCTGCTGCCAGAATAAGCGCCGACGCTGATATTGCAGGAGACGGTCTTACTGCCGCGCGGCGCATCTGTCTCCAACCTGACGTCCACGCTGACGCTGCTGGCAGTCGTGTTCCCGGACACGGGAAAGCTGGCGCTGTATGCGCCGCTGTTCCATTGGTCAGGTGAGCTATTTTTCAGCACCTTCCTTGTTCCGTTCACCGTCGCCGCAATGTAGAAGCCGAAGAACCTGCGATTTTTGCCGCTGCCGCCGGTGCACGAGCCCAGCGTAATGGTCAAATACCCGGAATAGGTACGACTGCTGGGGCTGGCACGAGAAACGTTGTCCGAAAAGTTGATATCAATACTGGGCTTAGATCCCCACGTGTAAACGCTGCTCATGAATTACCTCCCGCCCAACGGAACGAAAGCCCGTTGCCGTCGTCTATCACCCAGTTGGGAAACGTCACCGTCCCCGTGTGGATGCCTGTCACATACAGCGCGTCGTTGGCGAAATACGCCACCTCGCCGCCGTTCACGTAGAAGGACAGTTTCTTCGTCGTCCAGATGCTCATATTCTGGCTCCGGTCGATCTCCTCGTACTCCTTGCCGCCTACCGTCTCCTTCACGCCGGTCACCTGAATGTCCTGGCCGATGGCGATACCGATAATGGGCGTCAGCCCCTCATAGCCCACCACGCCCTGGCGGATATAGCCATTGGTGGCAGCAATGAAGTTGTTCACGATCTCGCTGCGTGTGCTGATCTCCTGCTCCAGTCCCGCCGCTGTGGCCGTGATGGTGTTCTCCATGTTCTCCTGGAAGGTGCCGAAGTCCGAAATGGCCACATATTCGCTCCGCAGCGTCTGCTCCACTTTCTCGATGGTCTGGCGCACTTCGTTGGCGTTCTTGATGATGAGGGATTTCAAATCCGCCTGGGTCTGCTGCATCTCCTCCCGGGTGGCCCCGCCCAGGGCCGCCGCCGTCTCCTGGGAAAAATTCTCCGCCGTCAGGTTGTTCAGGCTGCTGTTCAGCGTGTCCACCAGCCGGTAGAGATACCGCCGCACGTCCTGTAGCTGCTGGGCCTTGTCCCCCTGCAGCATGGGCGGAGAGGGAATTACTACCATCCGACATCACTCCCCAGCTCCAGAATCTTGGCAATGGAGAACACCCGCACAACACCCTTGCCCTCCAACCGCAGCTTCATGTGGTCGCACCGCCGGGGGATCACCGGCACCGTAAACGTCCCCGTCCCTCTCCGGCGCACCGTCCCGGCATGCTCCCACCTGCCGTCTGAATCATACTGGCAGTAGAGCCGCAGCTCTCCGCCGTTCTCAACCTGCAGCCGGATGTTGTACCGGCTCAGATACTTCTTGTCCGGGTACTCATACCCGATCACGCCGCTCTCCGCCATCCACTCCAGATCCGTCTCCGGCGTTCCCTGAGTCCCCAGCACACACATGAGCTTCTTCGTGTCCGCGTCGATGTAGTAGAGGTCGTCGTTCATGGCGGCAAAGCACATGGCGTGGGTGTTGTCCTCCCGGTGCCACATGCCCTTCCCCGCGTCGTAGCAGAACAGGTGCCATGCCCCGCCGCTGTCCTTCATGGACAGGTAGTACTTCCCGTTGAAGCTGCCGCCCACGGCCCCGGAATACCGCTCCTCGCCCAGTGCCGCCCCCATCGAGGTGGGGAAGCTCCCGTCATAGGCGCACACGTCCGTCCGGGACTTGTAGAACAGCACCTCGTTCACCACGCACAGGCTGCGGAAGCTGCCGCTTTGTACGCCCCGACCCACCGTCTCCGTCACCTGGTGGGCGCCCACGGCGCTGATGGCCACCCGGTGGATCACATTCTCCTTGAAGAACGTAGGATAGCCCAGGTAGTTGGCGCACCCCGTCCACGCCCCATCTGAACCCACAGAAGCGGCCCAGGCGTCCGTGGAGATACCGGCGTATACCCGCCAGTTGCGGAAGTCGCCCAGCTTGCAGCAGTACAGCTCATTCACGGCCTTGCCGTCCACCATGCCGTACTTGCAGCCCCAGATACGGTTCTGGGCCTCGCACACATAGTCCATGTCCGGCACCGCCCGCTTTACTGTCACGGTGCCCTCCGTCTGCTCATAGGTCAGGTCGATCAGACCCACCACCACGATATAGTCCTCATCCTTGGCATAGATGATCTTCGTGCCGTTCAGCTCCTCAAATTGGGCCTGCACCACGTCGCTGTCGCCGCCATAGGCCGCGCCGCTGATCTCCACGCCGTCCCCCTCCTGGAAGGGCTTGCCGATGCCCACCGCCTGGATCTTGGTGTACACCGTCGCCACGCCGATCCACATCTCGCTGCTCTCGCTCCACATCATCAGGCTGTGGGGCGTCTGCGTGGTGTCGATCCAGTATTCGCCGCCCTTTGGCTCCTCCGGCTTGGTGGCGGACACCTTGCTCAGGGGGCTGCCGTCCGCGCCGCACAGAAGATACGTCACCGTGCCGCTGCTCTCGTAGCTCGCTTCCAGACTGCCGAAGTCCGTCAGGTCTTTTGTGTTCAGATACTTCTTATCCGGCCAGATCAGCAGGTACGCGCCCATGCTCACCAGCTGCTTTTCGCCCTCCGTCAGCGTCAGGCCCACAATCTCCGCCCCGTTGTAGTAGAGCTTCCCGCCGTCCGCCCACGCCATAGCGTCCTTGGCCAAAATCCCCTGGGGCGTCTCCATCTGCCGCACCACGCCGCGCCTTGCGCGGCTCTGCAGCAGCGGATAGCCGTCCGAGGACATATTCTTCATGTCATAAAAGGCATTGGCCGCAATGCTCCTGTTGTGGTCATAGCCTGCAAAGGTCGAGATCATCTCCCGGCTCTGCCCCTGTTCTGTCAGTGTGGGAAACTGCATTGCCGCCCCTCCTTACCAGTATTTCACGCTTGCGCCCACGCTCTCGTGGGTGCGGTTGTACCAGTTGCGATACTCCCCATACGCCGTCATAAACAGCGTGATAGAGTTGTTGTACTTGCCCAACTCCCCGTTCAGCCGATCCACCTGGGCCGCCAGATACAGGGGGTACATCCTGTCATAGGGTGTCGGCGCCGTCAGCTGGGCTTCCACGTCGTCCCCCAGCACAGGGATTTCCGCCGTCTCGCCGCCCCGGTAACACCGCACGATCTCCCTTGTCACCATAGCCTCCAGCTCGTTCAGCCAGCCGATCTTATCCTCCTGGGTGAACACATTGGGCTTTTCTCTGTCCAGCGCCTCCAGCGCCTGCATGATGGTCATGCCCCATCCCTCCTTTTGAAGAAAGGGGGCACACCGGCCCCCTTGTTTTCTCACATATCGCCGCCCTGCATGCTCCGGCGGATGGCCTCCTGCTGATAGCGGTACGCCTCCCGCTTCTGCTTTTCGCTCAGGCGCAGCACCTCTGCCACGCACTCCGGCACTTCCACTTCCTCACCTCTGCGGATCAGAAAGCTGCGGCCGTTCACGGCCACATACTGCTCCGTGTCGCCGTTTTCCAGCAGCGGCAGCAGCACCTTCACCATCTTCTCCTTCTTGGGCTTTTCCGCCTTCTTGGGAGGCTCCGGCGTGGTCTGAGGGGTGTCCTGTGCGGTCTGTACAGTCTGGGCGATGTTCAGGTTTTCATTATCCATGTCGTTTTCCTTTCTTCTGCGGCGGGGGAGCGTATCCCCCGCCGCGCAGTATGTCAGTTGGCGTCCACGGTGCCGCTCCACTCAGCGGAAACGGATTCGATACGCACCATATTCTGCTCCAGCAGGATCTTGGCGGTAAGGATGCCCTTCCAGCCCACGGTGGAGCGCTGGTTCAGGGGATCTTCACCGGCGCCGAGAGGCTTGACGATGGTCTGGAGGCCGCCGCCCGTCACCTCGGTCACACCGTAGGCATTCTTGCCCAGCACCAGCGTGGAGAACACGCCGTAGTAGGTGGCGGGATCACTGCCGCTGCCCGCGGACTTCTGGGGACAGTCGCTGTCCTTCCATACCTTGGCCTCGGTGGATTCCACGAAGCGCACACCGGCCACCTTGCCGATCTCGCCGGTAAACAGGTTCTCCGGCTGGGCATACTTGTGGGCGTCGATCCACTCAGGGTCACGCTGCAGGTCGTAGGCCACATAGGGGTGGATGATCGCCACATAGTCGCCGTTGAAGGTAGGCACGTTGTTCTTCTTCAGGGTGGCAACGGCCTTCTGGATCATCTTCACGGTCAGCTGGCTGGTGGTGTTCATGTTCTTGCGCAGGGTCACGGCGGTCTCGGTGCCGCTGGCCACGGTGGGGCAGAACAGCACGTTGTTGCCGGCAGACAGCTGATTGCGCACCACGGTATCCATGGTCACGCCCGCCTGTGCGCCCAGCAGCTGGGTGGCCTCCACGATCACATTGTCAATGGCGGTCAGATCCAGCACGTCGGACACACGCACGAAGTAGCCGTACTGCGCCACGGTGGCGGTCAGGCTGGTCACGTCCAGCGCACCGCCGTTGGGGGTCACACCTTCCGTCAGGGCGGTCAGCGCCTTGGGCAGCTGGTTGAACTTGCGGAACTCAATGGTCTTACCGCTGCCCTTGGGGATGTCGCGCTTCTGGCCGAACTGGCTATGCACCAGATTGGGGCCTGCCTCACGCAGCAGCACCTTGTCATAGAAGGTTTTCATTTCCGCCGACAGGTTGTTGCCGGTGGAGTTGGAGCCGGTGGTGTTGGTCACATCAGCAAACAGCTGCATGTCCAGCGCCATCATAAAAAAGTCTTTAACGGTTTTCATAAATCTCCCTTCCGGAGAGGTCAGAAGCAGATCTTCTCGCCCCTCCTTGCACGTTGGATGAGATCATCCATATCCTTGTCGGAGAGCTTCGACACGTCGCTCTTCATGGTCACACCGGCGCCCGCACCGTTTTCCGTGGGGCGCTGGCCCTGTGCCTGGATCTTGGCCGCCAGCTTCCGCTCCGTCTCCTGAGCGGTGTACTGCATGGCCTGCGGGATCAGCTGGTCGTGGTACAGACCCCAATAGGCGCCCTCCACGCTGGCCCCGTTCATCAACGCATTGAAGAACTGCGGGTTCCCCAGCTCCTTCTCCAGATCCAGTCCCGGATACTTCTGCGCGATGGCCTGCGCCTCCTGCGACCATTTGGCGATGTTCTGCTCCATCCGCTGGCGGCTCTCCCGTTCGGCCAGCTGCTCCTTCAGCTGCTGGTTCTCCCGCTCCGTCTTGCGGATGGCTTTCACCTGATCCACGCTGATGCCCAGACGCTCCGCCTCCTCCTGATAGAAGGCGTTGTCCTCCTCGATGGCAGCAGACAGCGCCTTGATATCGGCAGCGTCCACGCCATAGCGCTGGGACAGCATCTGCATCACCGGCTGCATGGCGCGGAATTTCTCCGCGTCAGCACTGGGGCCTTTCAGCCGCCGCGTCACCGTGTCCTGTACCCGCTTGGCATACACGTCCTTGAACTCGCCCTTGATGAGCGCGTCAAATTCCTTGCCAAGATCTCTTGCAGGCTCTGCCTGCTGCTGCGCCCCGGCGTCGGGTGCGTTCTGTTCAGCCTGCTGGCCAGTACCAGCCGCCGCGCCCGTGGTGCCCGCTGCTGTGCCGCCGTCCCCCTCTGCGAACAGCTGGAGACCGAGCCAACGGTACATATTTTTCATGGTATCCTCCTGCCCGTAGGTGGGCGAAACCGTAATCTGCCCGTCAGGTGGGTGAATCCATCATTAAGGCTCACGCCTGAATGTCACTCCGCAAACACCCAATCCTCTGCCAGCATATCTGCCTGACTGGCCAGCCAGCCCATCTGCACACCCGATGTGCCGCAGAAGGCAACGGCCTTGTTCCCGATGGCGTCATGTTCCGCGTTGACCACGATTCCCTCCGGATTCACATAGCCGATGGCCGTTGCCAGCTCGATATACTGGTTCTTGCCGTTCCAGCCCTTGCGCTTCACCTTCATGCCACGCTTCATGTACTTGATGGCCTCGCCGAAAGAGAACGCCGCTTCGCCGCCCAGCTGCGGACAGTTGTGCGGATCGGCAATTACCCACTCGTCAGAACAGATATTCAGCGTGGTGTACTCCACCACCTGTGTCTCCCGAATATCCAGTTCCTTGCCGTCCTTGGTGTGAATCATAATGGTCTGCTTGTCAGCGTCCCAATACCAATAGCCGCCCCAGGACGGGAGTTTGACCTTTGTGCCCTCCTGCATTACTTTCAGTGCTTCCTTGAACTTCATGATTCTCCTCCTTACTCTGTCGTAAATGTCACATACTCCGGATAATGGTGCGCCAGCAACGCAAATCCCGTCGCCACCGTCCGCAGCGCCACAGCCGCCTCCCCCGCCGCGTCCTGCCGGGGGCACAGCGTTACCGTGGCGTCGCCCCTGTCCACGTCCACGCGGGGCCTTTTGCGGAGCTTCCCCTGCTCATAGAGGTCAAGGGCCGTCTGCGCCACTGTATAGCACAGGATGGTGGCCGCCGCGCATACCACGTCATGCCCCACGTCGGCCTGTCCCGCGTGGCCGGTCATCCGCAGCACATAGGTGCCGCCGCACCGTGAAAATTCTACCCGCACCATGGCTTACACCGGCGCGGCACGGTCTGCCGCTTCCTTTCTGGCGTTGGCGGTCACGCTGCTCTCGCCGCCGCTGTTGCCGGTATCGGGAACGCTTCCCGGCATAGGCTGCTGCGTACCCTGCGCACCGCCCAGCAGCTGCATGGCGTAGTTGGTGCCCAGCTTCATATCCACCAGCTGGGCCATAGCCACCGCCTGCTGCTGGGCCATCATCAGACGCTGATACAGCCTCCCGTTGGCGCTGATGCGCTGCATGATCTGCTCCTTGCCGTCAAAGTCCATCATCTCCAGACACGCCAGCGCCTGGTCGGTCATCTGGGGATTGAAGAACCCCGCCCCGAAGAATTGCAGCGCCAGCTCATTCTGGGATAGCTTGCTGTAGGGGCTGGCCTTTTCCGCCGTGATCTCAATGTCGAACACCGGCAGCCGGTAGCCCATATCCACGCCCATCTCCATGCCCTGATACACAGGCTTGATTCCGGCGTTGGTGTAGCTGACGAAATCCTCCCGGCCGTTCTCGCCCAGAATACGGAACTGACGGGGCAGGTCATAGAACTGGCGGATCAGCTCCACCACCAGCTCCACTACCTCACGGAAGGCACGGTAGGCCGCCTTATTGCCGTCCCGGCTCAGCTTGCTGCCCGCCTCCTGCATGGCCGCAATGGCGCTGGCCGCCGTCACGCCGGAGGTAGAGCCGCCGGTGGACACGTCCCGGTTGCCGGTGGTCTCCTTCAGCTCGTCCACCTTTCTGTCCAGCACGTTCAGATAGATGCTGTTGAGCACCTTGCCCACCACCGGCAGGATGCTGTCCTGCCCCAGATTGCCGTCGGTATGCACGAAATCCTTCGTCATGTCGGCGTACTCCTGCTCGTTCACAGAGCCGTCGGAGCGGACGAAGTACCGGGGCTTGGCATTGGACAGCATGTTCTGCATCACCGCCTGATCCCCGCGGTCGATGTACTCCTGGGCACCCTTGCCAATGTCGATATAGCCAAAGCCGCAGGGCGTCCCCTTCACACGGAACATGGGGTCGAACACGAAGGGATATTTCCCGTGGTCATACCAGCCCTCGCCGTTCTCGTTCTCCGTGGCGTACAGCACCGTTTCTCCCACGAATTTGCAGTAGTGCAGCACCGTCTTGCCGCCAGTCTTTTTCTTGTAATACCAGTCCACCACCACGCTTTTTTCCGTGGTGTCCACGGTGTCGTCGTACATATACTTGCTGATATCCAGCCCATTGCCGCCCAGCTTGCCCGCCAACTCAGGGTACGCCTGCTCCAAAGCGGCGTTGTCCTCCAGCTTCACATGGAACACGTTGGCGCTGTTCTGGATCTTGGTAACGCCCGGTTCCCAGAAGAGATTCAGAATGTCCACCGGCTCCACGGCAATGTCGCCCAGCCCACCCAGCTTGCTGCCGTCCCAGAACACGCCATAGATGGCCGTGCCGCCAATGATCTTGTCCCACCAGCCTTCGGAGTAGGTAGCCTCAAAGCCCGCCTGCTCCAGCACCACCGGCACGATGGCTGACAGCTGCCGCGCTTCCCGCACGTCCCCCGGCTCACGGGGCAGGATGTTGGGGGCGGGGAAGTTGTCCATAGCGTCGGCATGCTTGTTGGCGATGGAGTTCAGCAGCCACGCGCTCACAGGCTCCACCTGCTGCTTTTCGCTGCCCTGCCGCAGGCACTCCCAGTGCCGCAGCCGATACCACTCCTCATTGTCGATCACCCGCTGCTCCAGATTGGCCTTGCCCTGCTTGTACTTCCGCAGGGTCTGTGCCGCTTCCCGCAGCTGCTCCGCACCGATGCCGACCCGCACCGGCGTGTTTTCCGTTGTCATGACTTCTTTTTCTTCCATCATTCGATCTCCTTGACCTGCATCGGTATGAACTCCGGCGCGGGCAGTACATCCTCCTTGGGAATGTCCAGCGCCGTATACATGGGATTGTCCAGATAGGGGTCGCGCTTGGGCGCCAGCCTTGGCTTGATAGGCCGCGCCATGCACATGTACCGGGTCTCATCGGCAATGTGATCCTCGCCATCGGTGTCCACGTCCTCCACGGCGTGTTCGTCATATTGCAGCAGCGGCAGCGTCCGGATGAACGCCTTGCAGCCACGGAACACATACATCATGGCCTTGCCCGCCTCATCAAAGGCCAGCCGGTAATGCACCTGCATCCAGCCCGGCAGCCGCTTGTTGTCGGCCTTGGCGAAGTACACCCTGTGCCGCGCCGCCGTCTCTGCAATGCTCTCGCCGCTCTCCGCGTCCCAGATGGCCGGGTCGGCCACACCCTGTATCTGCTTGCCCTTCAGCCACCGGTGTTCCGTCTCCACCCGATGGATCTCCGCAAACACCTTGTCCGGCGTCCACTTCACGCCGGTGTTGGCCTCGCGGGTGCAGCCGTACAGCTCCAGAATGCGGTACAGCGTTCCCTCGTAGTCCACGGCCCACCACCCGCAGGAGAAGGGCCGCGCATAGCCCCAGTCGAAGCTCCGGTAGATCGTCCACTCCGGTGGCACCTCGAAGGGATCTATCACATGGGTAAAGCGGCGGTCGGCGTAGTGGTCAGGATCGTCGGCGAACTCCTCAAAGAACTGTCCCTCGAATACGTTCCAGTCGCCCTCCAGCCACGCCTTGCGCAGCTTCTCCGGCAGGGCCTCCAGCTGCTGGATGTAGTCCGGCTGTGCCGCCATCAGCGCCTTGTTGTCGGTGACGCGGCTCTGGATGAACACATAGTCCTCCGGCCTTTCGCCGCTCTCGAACCGCCGGTCGATGAACAGCCGCTTGATGTACTGGTGTCCCTGTCCGCCGGGGTTGCAGGTGTAGTACACCCGCTTGGGAAAATCGTTGACGCCCCGCAGGCAGGCGGTGATGGTTTTCATCTGGTACTCGGAGAGCTGCGTCGCCTCGTCCAGAAAGATCACGTCATACTCCGTGCCTTGCAGCCGGTCAAGGTCGCCGTCCTTGGCGCAGTAGGCGAAATTGATGGTGCTGCCGTTGGCAAAGGCCAGTATCTTGTCCTTGTCGTTATACCGTGCCACACCCAGCAGTTCAGTCCGCAGCTGCCGGATGTGGTTATTCATCAGTTCCGGGTAGGTGCGCCGCACGATCAGCAGCTTGATACCGGGATACCGCGCCGCCAGCAGCTTGGCCTTGGTGCGCACGGCCCAGCTCTTGCCGCCGCCACGGGCACCGCCGAAGCCGATATGCTTTGCTCTGGCCCGCAGAAATACCGCCTGCCGCTCGTTGGGCCGCTGAATCACAAGCTGTCTCATTGGCTGAACTCCTCCAGTTCCGCATCCATGGTCAGCTGGGCGGCATTGCTGTCCTCCTCGCTGTCCTTGCCCAGCAGGTCGATCAGCACCTTGGCCGACCTTGCATCACCGGCCATGGCTCCATCCCAAAGAGATACGATCATGGCCATCTGGTTATCAATGTCCTCCGCGTCCAGATAGCGGCGGGACAGCTTATTCCATCGGCGCTTATCCTCCACCGGCAGCGACAGATACAGGTCGGCAGCCTCTTTCAAGCTGCGTTTCCGCCGCCGTGCCGCACCGGACGCCTTTCCGCCCCTGCGCCCCAGTTCTCTTGCTTCTTCCTTGGTTCGTTCGCTGAACGGGATCAGGTTCTCCTCACCGGCCACTTGTCACCACCTCTCAATGTAACTCGCGTTTTCCCTATGTTACCAAACCCCGAACGGCAATTTCTATCCCACCACCGCAGCGCAAAAAATGGGCGGGGTTCTACCCCGCCCGTCTACCTCTCAGTCACGGCATACGCCGTTCCAGCTCCCCTTTCAGGGGAGCCAAGTTCCCGTCCCTCTTGCCTCTCCTTTTAAGGAGAGGTGGCGCGAAGCGCCGGAGAGGTCATCATTCCTCCCGGTATTTCTCATCCAGCGCGGCGCATATCTCGCAGCGCCAGTAATCGGCGCAGCAGAACAGCTCCATCTGCAAGGCGTAGTCCTGCCGCTTCTGGTAAAAGGTCTGGTTCTGGCCGCCGGGGGTCAGGCCCTCGCACACGATCCTGTCTCTGCCGTTGTCCGTCACATAGTAGGGGCACACCACATACACCTGCCGATAGCTCCCGCTTGCCATGCGCCCCACCTGCCTTTCACATTTCGCCCCACGGCCTGTCTACAGATCCATCTTCTCCGCCAGATTAAACCGCAGCGCGGTCACGATCTCATCTCTTGTCATATGCTTTCTCCTTTCTCCAACCCATCCAACGCCGCCACCAGTGCGTCCGCATGTTCCAGCGTCCGCTCCAGACGGTAGGCGCTTATGGCCCGTTCCGTCTCTTTATAGCGCCGTGCGGCATTGTCCCAGCATTTCCGCTGGAACTGATACGCGCCCTCGGCCCCGTCCAGTGCCGCCATCAGCTGCTTCTTCATGGCGCTGGCGTCGTCGCGGGAGAACACACGGTTCTTGAAGCCCCAGTACAGGGCGCGCAGGGCGATGTACTCCGTCACCTCCCGCCACGTCAGCCCCGTGGGCATCGGCTCCCCCTGCATGGCGGCCCGTTCCACTCTGGATACCTCTGCCATCACCGTACCTCCTTCGGAAGCGACAGATACCAACACAATTCCGCCACCGCCGCGTCATACCCGTGGCATACTACGGCGCGGTAGCCCTGTTCCGTCAACCTCGTCACCCACCAGCGCTGTGCCGCCGACGCTTTGCCGCTGGGCGTTTTCATCTCGATGTACAGGCCATGGAAGCCGCCACGCGCCACCGGCAGACACAGGTCGGGGACGCCCTTCTTGACGCCCATGGCCTTGTCGGCGGCCACCTCCGCCGCGCCGCCGGTGGTCTCATTCTTGATGTGGTGCAGCAGTGCCAGTTCCGGCCACCGATCCCGTATAGAGGGCTGCATGGCCCACTTCATAACCGCCTGCTGATGCTGTCTCTCTGATGCCATCTTTATCTTCTCCCTCCGTTCATCAGCCTGTTCAGGATCTGGCTGGCCTGCCCTTTCGTCAGGCCCTCCGTGTCAAAGCCCTTGCAGCGCCGTCGGATCATGGTCAGCTGCTTGTCCGTGGCGGGATTCTTCCCCCAGCGCTTCACCTCCTGCGTGTCCCAAATGTAAGCCTGTTCCTTTCGGCGGTTACAAAGCCATACATAGCAGTTGTCCAGCGCACTCTGCATGGGCCGCTTGTCCGATGTCATGTCCCCCAGCGTAATACGGGTCATGCCCAGCTCATCCTGGGGCGACAGCACCAACCGCTCATGTCCCAGCAGCGACAGCACCATCGACCCGTCCGGCAGCTTGAACCAGTTCACGTCATGGGTCTGGTACTTCTGCTCCTTGGCCCACAGGTCTACGATCTCCACGTTCCGGATCCAGCTCTCTGGGCAGTCCGAAGCCGCCACCGCCTTCATGGGCAGCTCAAACAGCAGCCCCTCCAGCTCGTTCTGCTTGGCCTTCGGCACGTTGGTCATGTCAATGCCCAGCAGCGACGGAGCCGTGCAGATGGACGCCCGCCCCGTAATGCCCACGCAGTCGATCAGCGTCAGCCGCTCCTTGCCGGGATAGAGCCGCAAGCCCCGCCCCACCATCTGGCTGTACAGGCTGTCGGACTGGGTAGGCCGCGCGATAATCACCGTCTCCACGCGGGGAATGTCCGTCCCTTCGGTGAACACCATGCAGTTGACGATGCAGGGGATCTCTCCCGCCGTGAACCGCTCGATGATGGCCGCTCTGTCCTTTGTCTCGCCTGTCACCACCACAGCGCCGGGTATCTTCGATGCAATCTCATTGGCATGATGCACGCTGACGGCGAAGATCAGCGTGGCGCCCTTGGCGTATTTCCCGTAAGCCTCGGCAATGGCGTCCGCCGTGCCCTCCATGGCTTCGTCCAGTTCTCCCGGCGCGTAGTCTCCGGCGCGGGTATGTACGGCGCTCAGATCATAGCCGATATCCACCCGCATGCAGTAGATATCGCACAGATAGCCGTTCTGGATACCAAACCGCAGGTCGCGGGCAAAGATGATATCCGAAAACACCGTGTCCAGCCGCACCTTGTCGCCCCGGTTGGGGGTGGCGGTAAAGCCCAGCGTCAGCCGTGGCTTGAAGTAGTCCAGTATCTTCCGGTAGGTGTTGGCCGCCGCGTGGTGAGCTTCGTCCACGATGATGGTGTCAAAGGCGTCCGGCGAAAACTGTTCCAGCCGCCGCACCAGCGTCTGTACGCTGGCGCTCACTACCTCCTCGCCGTGGCTGTGCTCTCCTGCCCGCTCCACGCCGTAGCTGCAATCGTAGTATTTCATCGGCTGCCGCACCAGCTCCTCCCGGTGGGAAAGGATCAGGTTGCGGCCCTGCCGTGGAATGTTGGCAAACGTCACCGTCTTGCCCAGCCCCGTTGCCATCTGGCACAGGTATGCCCCCGGCGGCTGCGCTTCTATGGTCTTGATGCACTCGCGCTGATAATCGCGCAGTTCCATGTCTTGCCTCCTATTCATATGTGTGACCGTGGGACGCTGTGGGACTGCATGTCCCACGCGCAAACCGTTGGTATCAAAGGGTTTGCGGCCATCGTGGGACTGTGGGACATAAAAACGCAATTTTTTTATGTCTTTCGCGTGTATTGTATATATTCATCCAATATACATGGTCACTCTACACACAGCCCCTTATAGGGTGTGTATGGGTGTCCCACTGTCCCACACCTTTCAAAAATGACCCGCAAACCGTTGGTATCAAAGGCTTTGCGGGTGTGGGACACATGTCCCACGTTGTCCCACATTTACAGCGGTAATTCGTCTATTCCCTCTGTTTCTGTCTCAATGTCGGGCAGAATCAGGCAAAAGCACTCCGTCGGTACGCCGTTGATGCGTCGGGCCTTGGTGTTGTTCCGTCCCCGCGTCTCGATCAGGCACTTCTGCTTCAGCCATGATACCGTCGCGCCCACGGAGTAGCCCGCGTCCTGCAAGACCCGTTCAAATACTGACCGGATGATGTAGGCACGATAGCCCTCCAGCGCACCCAGCACGTCCATGGTCTCCGACTTGCCGATCAGCTTGTTGGAGTTCTGCGTCACCCAGTCGCAAAGGTACTTATAGGCCCGCTCACCGGCGGACACCGCCGCCTTTGACGCCAGAAACTCCGATATCTGCTCCACGGTGATGGGCTGCTCCGTTCCATCGAAGATCCAGCGGCAGGCCAGTTCATCCCCCAGCACCACCGCTGCGGCCGCCATCGCCTGCTTTTCCGTGGTATCCTGCGCCGACAGCGCCCGGAACAGCTCCTGATACCGCTCTGTGATCTCCTGCGGCACATCGTCCCCGGCGGCATACAGCTTCTCCACGAACGCCTTTCCCGCGTGGCCGAAGTTCCGCTTCACCGCGCCGGACACCCGCATACCGTCCCGGATCACCACCCGATCGGCCTTGCACTCAATGTCAATGACACGGTTTACCGCACCGGCGCCGGACGCCTGCCCCGTCAGTGGGCTTTCTCCTGTGGTCAGGATGCAGTTGTGCCATGTGGGCGTCTTGTCCACGCCGCCGGCACGGTTGCCCCTTGTGCGGCCCACGCCCTGCGCCAGCCGGTATACATCGAAGTTCGTCCGCCCCTTTGCGTCCTTTGCCAGCTGAAGCTCATCCAGACACAGCGGCAGGTTGTTCAGGAACGCGGCGGTTTTCTCCATGCCCACCACCGTCCCGTCAAAGGTCTTGACGTAGCTGCCCACGGACGGGTCGCCCCACACGCTGGCGGCCACCATCAGGGCCACCGTCTTGCCGGTGCCGCTATCCACGCCCCACAGGTGTACGAAGAAGGGCAGGCACCCCAGCGGCTGCAACAGCGGTGCGGCAAAGGACGCCGCCAGTACGATCTTGGCCGTTACCGACATGCCCCTGACCTCCGCCGCCATCTCCTTCCACTTGGCAAAGCTGCCCCGCTCATGCACCGTCTGGAACATGGCGGCAAAGTTGGCGTCGCCGTCAAAGATCAGCCCCTCCACATAGGGAGAAAAGCCCTCGCCTGCGATATAGCCGAACCGCCCGATGCTCTTGCGCTCCGGTATCAGCTCATAGTTCAGGTTTTCCAATTCGCTGATGTACTTCACGAAGGATTTTGCCGTTTCGCTGTTCACCGCGATACCGATCCCCGCCAGCTCCGTCACCTTATTGGCGCTGGCCAGCGTCCGTTTTTCCACGATGCACCGCCGCCACACAGCGCCCTTGCGGAAGGCCAGCCGCAGCTTTTCCTCGCCGGTGTCGATGTTCACCAGCCGCTCCACCGGCATCACCGGATGGGGACACGCCACACACTCCACGCCGCCGTAGGTGCGCCGTATCCCGCCGTCGTCGGCTTCCCAGTCCCCGGCGTTCAGCTCCAGCGGCTGCCCGTCAAACCGCGTGGGATTGTCGCCCACATAGATGGTTCCCCCGGCGCTGCTGGCCTTTACCGCCTTGTTGTACTCCCGGTACATCAGCTTTAATTGCCGGAAACCCAGTGACGCGGCATACCGCGACATGGCTTCTATCATCCGCTGGTGGACAAACGGATTATCTGCATACTCCGCCAGTTCCTCATAGGGTGCCGTGGTATACAGAAAATCCTCCAGCGTATAGTGCCAGTTTGGCACGATCTCTTTTTTATCCAATTCCAGCCTCCAATAACTCATCCAGCCGCGCCTCCAGCGTGGGCAGCGCTTTCAGTGCCTCCGGGTACATGGGGTGTACCCAGATGGTACCATCCTCACGCAGCACCGGCGAAAAGTATTTCACCGTGTCCCAGCACTGCCGGTATTCCTCCGCCAGCACCTGATACTCCGCGCCGCGCCGTGCTTTTTCCGCTGCCTCGGCGCGGCGCTTCTCCAGCAGCGCGGACGTTTTCTTCCTGTCCGGCGCTTCATAGGTCAGGTGCAGCCCGAAATCGCTCTCCAGCCGTAAAACCGCCTGCTGAAAGGTCAGGTCGAACAGCTTCATCACAAAATCAATGACCGACCCGCTGGCATTGCACCCAAAGCAGTGCCAGCCCCGATCCTCCGGATAGAGCTTCAGGCTCCCGTGGTTGTCCCCCGAATGGAACGGACACTTGATAAATCCGTTCCGATCCGGGGTAAAACCGTAAAGCTCCACAACCTCCCGCATGGTCAGCTGCTGCCTGATCTGCCTGCCAGCGTCAGAAAGGCAGATCCTCTTCATCCTCCACCTCGCCCCACTCGTTGGCGGACACGTTCACGCCGCCCCCGGCGCTCTTGTAGCCGCCGGAAGAAGAACCATCCTTCGGGCCGCAGAAGTGGGCCTTGTCCACCGTCAGCTTGACCGCCGACCGCTTGTTGCCCTCCTTGTCCGTATATTCCTCAGTCTCCAGCGCACCCTCCACAACGATCTCCTTGCCCTTGTGGAAGTATTTTCCGATCATCTCGCCCAGACCGCGCCATGCCGTGCAGGAAAGGAACAGCTTCTTTTCATGCTCCTTGTACGTCTCGCTCCACGCCACACGGAAGGAACACACCGCCACGCCGTTCTGTGTGGTGCGCATCTCCGGGTCGGCCACCAGCCGCCCCTGTACCATCGTCCTGTTCAGCATCAGTCCACCTCCCGGTAGTCCGTAGCGCGGCAAAGCTTTTTGGTCATGCGGCAGTAGGCGCACTTTTCACAGCGGCGCGGGGCGATCTTGCCCTCCTTGATGGCCTGATACCGTGGGGCGCGATCCTCCACCTCCGCAAGTTTGGCGGCCAGCTCACCGTCTGGGATATATTTCACGTCAATATCCGGTGCGTCCTCTTTCGTACCCACCGCCAGAAGAAACGGCAGCATGTGGCCCTCGATGGCCTGATAGATAGCGCCCTGAATGTCGTAACCGTAGAACTGGGCAAAGGAGACCTTCGTGTGCTCCTCCTCTGACCAAATGCCCTTCATGTCCCGCATGACCTTCTGATCCACCAAAGCGCCGTCGCACATGCCCATGACCTCCGCCATTTCCGGGAACCGCTCCACGATCCGGCGGCTGGTGTCGGCGTCCAGCAGGCTGTCGATTTTCACCTTGAAGGGGATGCCCGCGATCTCGCCGGTCAGGATCACCTGCTTCTTTCCGGACATCAGCAGCATATACAGCTCGTCCGCCTCCATCCGGGCGATCACATCCTGCGCGTGGACGTATTCCGCCTTCAGGCCGCCGTCCCGCTTGAATATCTCCGGGTGCTGGGCCTGAAACACCGGCAGCTCACCGGAAAAATAAGCGTCGATATAGCCGCCCACCAGCAGCGCCGTGGAAGCGGCGGGGGCGTATTCGCCCCGCACCTCCGCCAGCGCCGCCGCCTCGCAGCGGTCAAAAGCCTTGAACTGGGTAGAACCCATATAGGCCATGTTCATCTCAGGGGAGAAATAGTTCTCCGCCGTCACTACAGGCAGACCCATCACAGCACCTCCTCGGTCTCACCGGCATTCTCCGGTGTGCTCTCCACCTCCGGCTGCTCCGCAGCGGTGGCTTCCTTGCGCTTCTGAGCGCAGGCGGCGCACAGAGACACGCCGTAATGCTTGGCGGTGTAGGCCGCCAGCCAGCGGGGATCTTTGCCCATAGCCGCTTCAATGGCGCCGCCGCAATCCGCACAGGGCGGCACAGGAGCTTCCTTTTTGACTTTCGGCTTAAAGGGCCGGATACGGATACCATCCGTAAACCCGCCATCCTGCGGATCACGCACCTTGTGGTCAATATAAAGCTGGATCTGCTTGCCCACCAGCGTGTCCGCCTTTGCATCGCCAAACAGCTTACGCAGCATTTTGCGGTTGGTGGAGTTGATAATGAGCGGCCTTACCTGCATAATGCCAGGAACACGTTCTTCCTTGAAAGAAAGCACATCCTTGTTTTCCTTGCCGCGCTGGAGCGTCACCATACCGTTCCACAGGGCGTCAATGGTCAGCACCGGCTCCACATCATCGTCGATATCCTCAGCGCCGAGATATTCAGAATCACGCATCTGCCCCAGACGTTCGTCGCCGGTCAGCTTACGCAGATTATCTTTTGTCATCATAATTCAGTTACCTCCAATACATCGGAATCTGTCACACGGGTGGCGATCAGCTGCAAGCCCTTGGCCTTACACTTGGCATAGAGCTTGTCCCGGCTCTCCTTGTCCAGCCGCTCCGCGCCGTCGATCAGGATGATTTGCAGCTGTCCCGGCTTGCTGACCGTGATATCCACGCACAGCTCCAGCAGCTCACCGTCGGACAGGTTTGAAATGGGCAGGCCGTGGATCAGCGGCACACCGTTCTCTACCGTCAGCCCCTCAACGGGGATCGTTGCCGTTTCAAGGATCTTGGCGGGCAGTTCCCGCGCCAGTTCGATTTTGCGTGTCAGCTCCTGCGACTGCTCCGTAAGCGCGTCCACCTCATGCTGCATGGCCCTCATGCGCTGGTACTCATTGAGGTGCTTCCGCATGCTCTCCGCCGTATCCAGTTCCTGCTGCAAGACGGAAGTGTCCTCCGGGGCCGCTTCCGCATATTCGCTGGCCGTACCCATGTCCTTTTCCAGCTTGGCAACGGCGGTCTCATATTGGGCGTGAACAACGGCGGCACGATCCTCCCGCCGGCGCTCCAGACCGCCCAGTTCTTCCTGCGCTGCGCTGATCTCGGCCCGCAGCCGCTCGATCTGTCCGGTCAGCTCAGAGCGCTCACGGGCCAGATCCCTGTCAATGGCAGCCAGCGCCACGTCCCGTTCACCGGCGATTCCGCGCATTTTCGCGTCATAGCTGTCCCGGAAGGTCTTGGCCCGCTCAATGCGGCTGTTCCGATCCTTCAGGCGCTCCAGCTCACGGTACTTTTCGCCGATGGGGTATCTATCCCAGCGGTCAAAGTCATAGCCGGACGGGATATCTCTGGCAATGTCGGCGATAAATGCCTGTTTGTTGCGAATGTCCCGGTTCAGGTTCTGGCGGGACTGGTAGTAAATGCCATTCTCCGCCTGAATATCCGCCAGCACCTCAAGGATGTGCTTCGAGTAGTCCACGCCCTGCGGGATCTCGCCGAACTGCTCCATGATCCAGTTGGTGTCCCACGGAAATTCGATCAGCGAGAGAATCACACGGTTTTTCTCCTGCCGGGACAGTTGGGTGAACTCCACCGGGTTCAGCTGGAGCGGCGTGAAGATCTTCGACAGGAACTCCGCAGGGCGGGTCTGAAGCATGGAGCCGTCCCGCACCTTCACCGTTCCGGCAGACTTGGCGCTCATGGCCTTGCGGTCAACGGAAAGGCCGGTGTCCGTCTCAATAATGATCTCGCCCTCGTCCGCGCCTTTATGTACGACATAATCCCGGTCGGAGCGGTTGGTCAGGGCATACCGGATGGAATCCAGCACCGAGGTTTTCCCGCTGCCCTTGGGGCCAGAAATCTCCACAGAGCCGCCATCCAGCGACATATCCCGGATTCCGAACATGTTCTTGATCACGATTTTTGTTGTTTTCATTGACAAAACTCACTTTCTCCCCTATCATGGGGATAGCTTAGATTGGCTTGTGCCAGTCCCGCCCCGACGGAGTGCCAGCTCCGCCGGGGCTTTTTTTACTTACATCATCACGACCACACGGCCATCGTCGATCATATCCTTCAGCGCTTCCTCCAGATAGGCCTTGATGGTCTTGCGGGCCGCCAGCTTCCACATGCCGCCGTCCGCCTCCGTGAAGGTAATGCCCCTCTCGTCAATGCGGATCAGGAACAGGCCCTCCGGCTGCTCCACCTCCTGGAAGGTGCGGTAAGGCCGCAGTTTCACCAGCGGGCGGATGGTGCTGTTCTGCTGGAGCGAAACGCCCTTCTGTGTGACCACTGTCGTCGCCACGCCAATGTCGTTGTAGGTGACCTTCGCGCCGCAAGTGATCTGGCTCAGCAGCGTCAGGGTGTAATCACGGTCGCCGCCATCCTGAAAACGGGTCTGCAAGGCCACAGCCGCCTTGTCAAAGGCCATCTTCACCTCGCCGTCCCAGCCGGGAACGTCCTTCGCCTGTGCCTCGTAGTAGAAAATACGCGCCTCCCGCAAATCCCACTGCGGATGGCCGAAGCAGGCCACGGTCATGTGATCCTTCACGGACAGGTACAGCTTGTCCGCACTGCGATCACCACGGACGCCCTCCGTCCTGACCATCTGCACCAGTGCGTCCAGACTGTTCAGAGACAGGCAGCTCTGATAGACCGCCTCCGGGATGATCTCCCGCGCCTCGCCGTCCTTGTCTACCACATATGCCTTTCCGAGTGCATCCTTGTAGATTTCCGGCTTTGCCAGTTCCTCGATCTTCTCAATAGCTTCCTTTAACATGGTTCTTTCTCCTTTTATTCAAAATTGACCAGCTTCAAGCGGGCCGGTGCTTCCTGTTCGCTGCCGTCAACGGCAATCTGGCCGGGAATCTGCGGCACCATCTCCACCACCGTATGCTCGTCTACGGCGTACAGCATCGTGGTAGCGGGGTTGGACGGGGCCAGCGTCGTCTTGACCAGACAGTTGACCACGATGTTCTGGCGGGTGTCGTCGGGGCAAAGCTCCAGCGTGATGGTCACTTTGCGCTTTGTCTTGGCAGCTGTGTTGGGGTCGAAGATGTTTTCCATCAGGTGCGGCATTTCGTAGTCCACACGCTCCTGAAAGGCGCCCCGGCACATCTGCAAGATAGACCGCTGGGCCTCTTCTCGGTTTTCGATCTGCAAAATAATTCCTCCTTTTCAGCGGGCGTTACCCGCAAAATCATCTCTTGTGTCTGTGTTTCATGCGGGCCTTCTTCGCGGAGGCTTTCCGCTTTCCGGCGCTGGCGTCCCGCGAAGCCTCGGCGGTCGCCGCTCGGGCGGCATACACCTTGTCCCGCGCCGCCCGATACTCGGCGTACCCGTGCCGGCAGTGCAGCATGCACTCTGCGCTTCTGTCCGGGCAGTCCGGCGTACAGGGGCTTTGCGGTGTCACCTGATGTTCCAGCATCACGCTCATACCACCACCCCCTGTTTCGCCTTCAGGCGGGCTTTTTTGTACTGGTACTGCCTGTCCGCCTTGTAGCCCTCCGGGTCTGTAAGCCGGTACTGGCGCTGATACTCGCGGTTGTATTCCCGTACATGGTCGCGGTTTTTGTCTCGCCATTGGCGGTTATATGCCGACCGGTCAGGGCGCTTTTTCTCCCGCTCCCGGCGGCGCTCCTCGGTTTTCCCGTCATACCACCCCTTGTACTTGTAGCTGGCCTGATAACAGGTTGTGGAGCAGTAGTAGGTGGTGGCCTGCCGTTTCCCGTCTCGCGGCACCTGACGCACCCACGGCGTATCCGCCGTTGTAACGAAGCTCTTCCCGCAGATCCCGCAGGTGCGGAACAGCGTCAGCCGCTTGTCCACGACCTTTCGCTTTACACTCATCCCGACACCTCCCCCATCAGGTCGAACAGGGAAATGTTCATGTCCTCCCGCTCAAATTCCTGAAGGTAGCCCACGGCGTCCCGGAAATACCCGCTGTTCAATTCACAGGCAAGACCCTTTCGCCCCGCCTTGACCGCCTCCAGCGGCACCGTGCCGATCCCGCCGAAGGGATCATACACAAGGTCGCCGGGGTTGCTGTACCGGTTGATGCAGCGGTCTACAATATCCAACTGGAGAGGGCAGACGTGGAGCTGCTGGCGGCGCTGGCTCTGGGTGGTATTCAGGGTGCGCATCCGGTTGATATCGTCCCATACCTCATCCGTCCAGCTTCCGGGTGCCACCACCATGAATGTGGCGGGCAGCTTCCCGTTTTCGTCCAACTCCTTCGCCATGCGGACATGCGCGGCGTAGTCATACACCGTGCCTCGGCTGTACTTGCGGTAGGCCGCTTGGATCTTGCCGGTGTCCATGGCCATGATCTCCTCTTTCGTTACCAGCCGGTCGCCGGAGGAGCGCCAGTACCCGTGAGCGTCTATCTGCCACTGGGCGCGGGTGTATTCCTCTTTGGTCTTATGTACCGGCTCGTCGGCGTAGGCTTTGCTCCGGTCGGTGGGCAGCTTCCGGAACAAAAGAATGTACTCCGGACATCCGACGCCCATCTTGGAACCGTCCTTGCACTGCTCCGTCCAGCCCAGCCGGTACGTCTGGTTGTTCTCCCGCACCACATCCGTCACCACCGTAATCATGCCGAAATAGGCAAAGCCGTGCTGCATATAGTGCCGGATGCACATGGCGTGGAACGGCTCCATGGTGGGCATTCCCATGCCGGTGGCATTGCCGAACAGCACCCGATCCTTGACGTGGCAGCAGAACACGCGCCCCGGCTTCAGCACCCGCAGCAGGTTAGGACTGAGATAGTCCATCTGCTCAAAGAACCGGCGGGTATCCTCGTTGTGGCCGAAGTCGTTATAGCTGGGGGTGTATTCGTAATGGTTGGAAAACGGGATGGAGGTCAGGATCATGTCCACGCTGTTTTCGGCCATCCTTGCCGTTTCCTCCACGCAGTCGTTATTCACCAGCGTGTAATTTTTGCCTTTCACTTCCACGCGCTCCACTCCTATGCTTCTGGCCATGCGCTCCGTTTGGGCGGAACCGCTCAAGCCGTATTTCTGCACGATCTCCCGCATCTTGCCTTGCAGGTACTCATGCTGCTTCCATTTTTCCATCAGCACACGGTAAATAGGATCTTCCGCCGCCGTGTAAATAATGTCGATCACCACCTGCTCCGTCTGGAGGAAACGGTAAATGCGGTGTACCGCCTGAATGAAATCGTTAAATTCATAGTCGATACCGACGAAAATCGCCCTGTGGCAATGGCGCTGGAAGTTGCACCCGCTGCCGCTCAGGCTCTTCTTGGTGGCAAACAGCCGGCAGCGGCCCTCCGAGAAGTCGATCACCCGCTTCTCCCGTTCGGCATAGTCCATGCTGCCGTAGATGTCCACGGTGTCCGGCAGAGCCTTACAAATGGCGTGCCGCTCCGCCTCCAGATCGTGCCAGAGAATGAAGTGCGCTTCCGGATCACTGTCCACGATCTCTTTCGCCACGGCCACGCGCTCGTCAATGCTCTCCCGCTTCTCCCGTGACGCTTCCGCCAGCGACACCGCCGCGTCGTGCATCAGCTTGAACTGGCCGTCCCGGTCGGCATCCTCGCCATACCGGCCCCGCACGATGTGCGTCCTCACATCCAGCGGCGGCAGCGCATAGCCTGTGTCGTCATAGCCCAGGTCAGAGGGCTTCCCGATGAACAGCGCCCAGCTCGACACCCACAGCCAGAATTCGTCCTCCTTGTGGGGGTACAGCGTCAGGTTGTTGGCCTTGGTGCTGTCCCGCTGGAAAAACCGCGTCAGGGCCTGTCCCGTGTCCATGATCTCAAGATACCCGGCGTAGTGGATCAGCTCCTTGTACCGGTTGGGCGATGGGGTAGCCGTGGAAACCAGCTTGTATTTCACGCCCTGAAACTTCGGCAGAAACGTCTGGTAGGTCTTGCTGCCAAAGGAACGCAGCACAGACGCTTCATCCAGCGCCACGGCCGTGAACCGCGTGGGATCTATGTCCCCGTCCCGTACCCGCTCATAGTTGGTCATTAAGATATCTCCGGCGGCGCTGTCCACTTCCGCCATGCTGGTGATGTACTCCGGCGCCGCGTAATGCAGCAGCTCCACCGCGTCCCGTGTGAACTCCTGCCGGACGCCCAGCGGCAGCACAATCAGCGCCTTGCCGCCCTCGTGGCGCACCGCCTGATGGCAAAATTCCAGCTCCTGCACGGTCTTGCCGAGACCGAAGCTCTCAAACAGCGCCCGCCTGCCGCCCCGCAGCGCCCACAAAACAGCGGCCCGCTGGTGCGGCTTCAGCGCCGGGTTGATCTCCTCCGGTGGCAGCGTAAAGCCTGTCTCACTGGCCAGCACGATCTTGGAGCGGAGAAATTCAAGATATGTCTCCACTGCTCATCACCGCCTCCCTTCCAGCCGGTCGATCATGTGCATGAACTTCACGGCCACGGTCAGCGCCCCGATATAGATCATGATGTAGGCGATCATGCGCACACGGTCCTTTCTTCGATCCATTTGTCCAGCAACGTCTTGAAAATCTGGAACGACCGGCAGCCCTCCGCGCTGACGATGCAGATGCCGAACGGATACTGCCCCTGCTGGATGCCGTTGGCCAGCGCCGGATTGGAAATGCTCAGGCCATGCTGCCGCAGATACGCGGCGGTCTGATTCAGTGTTAATGTCTCGATCATTGGTATCTCCTTCCTGTGGTAAGGCGTTTTCATTCGTGGTCAATCGCTTCGCTAATCGCGCCGTCCACGATCTTCAGCACGATGCGGCACTCCTCATAGCTCACGGCCAGATCTGCCGTGACCAGCAGATTGAGGATCTTGCTTGCGGCTTTCATCAGGTTTGCCATGCGGGCCGGTGTGATGTAGTAGCCGCACTGCTGTATCACCCGTTCTTTCTCCGCGTTCAGCTTTTCAACTGGTGTCATGGGTATCTCCTTCCTGTGGTAAGGTGGTTTTTCTTGCAATTTCGCCGTTGTGTGCAGTAAAATGATGGCATCACTTATTCAAATCAGGAGGCCGCCATGAACACTTCCCCCATCAATGAATTTCCCGTCACCGTCCAGTGTCCGAAATCCTTCAAAAAGTATCCGGTCTGGGTTCGCGAACTGAACATAAACGGCAAGCGTCTGTTTCACGTCAACGGCTGTGACAACTGCTCCGGCGATGATTCGTGCCAGGCATGCTGCGCCGCCGTTTTCCGCAAGGTCACACAAGACCGTTGACCTGCTTCACGCACCGGATCGCCTCCCGCAGCGCGTCGGCGTACCCGTCAAACAGCAGCTTGTGCGGGATCTCCGTTGCGGTGCCGTCCGGCTCCGTCACGCCGCTTACACCAGCCATCACTCGCTCGTGATAGTGCAGCAGGCTCGTCAGGTAATGCACCGCCGCCTCTGCTCTGTCTTTCTCGTTCACTTCCTCTCACCTCCCTGCCCGCCATCGTGCGGGCTGTTTTTTTACGCCGCTCTTGCGTTTACGTAAGTTCTGGTGCAAAAAAAATGGCGTCCGCTTCGTCAGGTGTCATCCGAAGAACCATCCGGATATGCTGGATTTCCAGTCTCGTAAAATCGCTTTTCCCGCTCATCTTTCTATTAAGACTTGCGTCACTGATACCGATTTCAGAGGCTAGGCCGGAAAGTGTCATACCGGCTCCTACCACCTTTGCGCGGAACGCATTTCGATTAAACACAATCTTCACCTCCCATCCCTGTTGGCTTTAACTTGCGTTTACGTAAGCTAGTATAGCACCTGTCTTTCCGCAAGTCAATACGTAAACGCAAGCTTTTTCTTCTTTTTTGCGTTTACGTATTGCAAATGCGCTTTGCTGGTGGTAATATATGAAAAACAGGAGGTGTCGCTGTGGAAATTAAAGATATTCTAAAAAATCGGCGTACCGAACTCGGATTGACGCAGCTTGACGTGGCAAATGCCGTTGGTGTTAGCGAGGCCACCGTGTCAAGATGGGAATCTGGCGATATTGCCAACATGAAGAGAAGCCGCATCGCATCTCTTGCGAGCGTTCTCAAGATGTCTCCCTCTATTATCATGGGTTGGAATGAAGAACACGAAGCTCATATGCCCTCCAACATCATTCCCATGCCTGCCATGCGAAAGGTGCCGCTGGTTGGCTCCATTGCCTGCGGTACGCCCATTCTGGCCGAGGAGAATCTGGACGGGACTGTAGAGGCTCCCGACCACGTTCGTGCCGATTTTGCCCTCCGCTGCAAGGGCGACAGTATGATTAACGCCCGTATCTTTGACGGTGACATTGTGTACATCCGTCAGCAGGAATCCGTGGAGCATGGCGAGATCGCCGCCGTCCTGATCGGTGATGAAGCCACCCTCAAGCGCGTATACATCTATGACGACTGCATTTCTCTGGAAGCAGAAAACCCCCAGTACAAGCCCATGGTGTACCGGGGTGAGGAGATGAACAACATCCGCATTCTGGGTAAAGCCGTCGCCTTCACCAGCGTGATACGATAGAGGGACGAATTATGAGGAAAGCCATACTAATCTGCTTCATTCTCGTTATCCTGATTTCTATGTCCGGCTGCTATACCCGTGAAGATATCGACACGATTCGGTACAACGCTTGGGAAGAAGGCTATCAAGAGGGCTGGGCCGAGGGGAATATGGACGGGTATGAGCAAGGCTTTGAGGCTGGCAAAGAATCTGGTTATGACGAAGGTTCATATGACGGTTATCAAGAAGGATATGCTGACGCCCTTTATGAATACGATATAGAGGAGTAACGACTATGAGTATCGGTATCCGCATCAAACAAGCCCGAAAAAAGCGTGGCATGTCCTGCAAGGAGTTGGCCACATTGGTGGGTGTAACCCCCAGCGCCATCACCAACTATGAAAACGGCATCAGTTTTCCGAAACCGCAGGTGCTATGCGCCCTGTTCGGTGCCCTGAAGGTCGATGCAAATTTCCTCTTTCAGGATTATCTATCTTGACTAAGCGCCGCTTTCTCTCTGATGCTATGTCACGCCTCTCGCGGGCGTGTGGATTGAAATCAGGACTATTTACCTTGACCACAAACAAAAAAAGACTGCCCCGGTCTCGCACACCGGAGCAGTCGTGTAGAACATATCCGCCTTACCACAGGGAGTAGTCTACCCTTTTATGGTAGCATACCCGGAAAGGAATGTCAAATGCTTTGCAAAACTTGCAAACAGGAAATACCGGATTCGTCCGCCTTTTGCCCGTGGTGCGGGAAAAAGCAGACCGCAGCGCCCCGCAAGGCGTTGAAGCGCCCCAACGGTGCCGGAAGTGTCTATAAGCTCTCAGGCCGCCGCAAAAAGCCGTGGGCAGCCTCCAAGAACCGTGTTATCATTGGCTACTATGAAAAGAAAACCGACGCGCTGGCCGCACTGGAAAAGCTCTCCGGCAAAAGCCTTACCGAACGATATAATATGACCTTCAAGGAAGTCTTTGAGGAATGGAAGGTGGAACACTACCGCGAGATCGGCGAGAAGGGCGTTGAATCCTACGACCGCGCCTATGATGTATTCGAGCCGCTGCACGACCGGAAGTTCCGCAGCCTCCGCACCGCAGACTTTCAGGCCGTCCTTGACAAGTACATGGATAAGAGCCATTCCACGGTGAATAAATACAAGCAGCTTATTACCCAAATGTCCACATGGGCCGTGCGCGAGGAGATCTGCACCACCAACTTTGCCCGGTTTGTCAAGCTGCCGGAAAACGTCAAAAAGGAAAAAGAGATTTTCACCGCCGCCGAGATCAAAAAGCTGGAGAAGGACGGCAGCGACGCCGCCAAGATCGTCCTCATGCTCCTTGCCACCGGCATGCGCATCGGCGAGTTGTTCAGCTTGCCGTTGAAGGACTACCACAAGGATTATGTGGTGGGCGGCGAGAAAACAGAAGCCGGCCGGAATCGCATTATTCCCATCAGGCCGGAGGGAAAGCCGTACTTTGAATACTTCGCCCAGAAGGCCGATGGCGATCTGCTCCTGTCCGGCTACGAGGGGCAGAAAGTGCCCGCCAACTTCCGCCGCCGGGACTACTACCCGCTGCTGGAAAAGCTCAAGATAAAAAGAAAGACCCCCCACGCCACGCGGCACACTTACGCCACCCGCGCAGTCAAGGAAGGTCTTGCCCCTGAAATTCTTCAAAAAGTCCTCGGCCATGCCAATTATTCCACCACCGCCAATGTCTACACACACCTTGACCCGGAAACGCTGATAAACGCGGTTACTAACACGTTACTAACAAATGCCAAAAAGTCAGAAAATGAAAAAACCTCGTAACCCGCATAGTTACGAGGTTTTTCTTGGTGGAGACTGCTGGACTCGAACCAGTGACCTCCTGCGTGTGAAGCAGGCGCTCTAACCAGCTGAGCTAAGCCTCCA
>ERZ1673738.1639-NODE-1639-length-32609-cov-5.113934_pt1 | contig 32609 bp, 23 predicted proteins | sample MGYA00580198_ERZ1673738 | MGnify/ENA primary metagenome ERZ1673738 (study PRJEB41218, sample SAMN15661784) | gut metagenome | host: Homo sapiens | place: Canada: London | collected 2015-08-20/2019-03-30 | study: EMG produced TPA metagenomics assembly of...
CTAAAGAATCGTCATCCGGTCACTGTTTTTATAAGAGAGACCGTTACTTTGGTTCCGAATATTCTTCCATTAAAAAGGAATATTCTGCTGCAACCTCTGCCGCCGCAATTTAGGGCGGCCTATTTCTCTGCCCGGATGACAGCGCTGCCTGTAAATTTTTCTATGCTGCCTCGGCTTACATTCATGCCCGTCCCTTGTATCTGTCCCTATCGTTTTATATCATTACAGGGAGTCCGGACGCTGTTTTGGCTTTGCAGAGGCCCAAATGATTGTTGTTCTGATTGCTGCAACATACGAAAATGGGTGTTTTTCATAGCTTTCACAGCGTAAAAACTTTTGGAGGTACGAAGTCCGACATTGTTTTTTATTATACCAGAAACAAAAGGCGAAAGGAATGACAAAAAGTTAAATTTGTGTTGCGAAGCGGGAGGGGGCTTGTTATAATAGAAATCGCGCCTCTTTTTGGAGGAAAAATTTGACAGAAGCTCCTTTTGTGGAGCAGAACGACGTTTTGTTTGAGGAGGAAGACCCAACAATATGGCGAAAATTCGGGAAATCTATACGAGCGACGCTTACTATCCGTTTCTGTGCTACTGCGAGAGCCACGGCTATGAGGAAATGCATGATCTGGTGCGCTGTTCCTTTTCAAAGCTGAAGGACGAGTCGGATATCACCCCGTCCCTTGTCAGCCGGATCCGCGTGACGTACCTCGCGTACCTGAAGGCGCACCCGGAAGATTTTCTGCTGGAAAAGAAGAAGGCGGTGGCTGCGGCAGCCCGTGCGCCGAAGGAAGGGCTTGACGAGGCCGCTAAGGTGCTTCAGGCATTCTTCCGTGAAAACGCCGACCGGTTGATCCACATTTCGGAGGCCGTCAAGGCGATTGCTCCGAGAAAGCTGCGCCGTGCCGACGTGGCCGCCATTCTGGAGAAGGCCGACTGGTGCCGTCTCGTTGACAATTACACCTATTTTTACTGCGGGGAGCGCTGAGCGTCCCCGTTTTTCCATTTTATCCGCCGTTTCTTCGCCGCGCAGCCGGTACGCTGTTTGAACCGCAGAGAATCCTGCACTGCGCGTGAGAAGAATGAAGCCAGGCGGCTGCCGAAAGGGAGGTCCGGCCATGAAAACCGTTCTCGCTGCTCTCAACGCCCAGTATATCCACACCTGTCCCGCGGCGCGCAGTCTCCGGGAGAGCGCCCGGCAGGCGGGTTTTGCCGTCACGCTCTGTGAGCGTACGGTCAACGAGCCATTCGATGCGCTGCTGGCCTCCCTCGCTCTGGAAGAGCCGGATTTCATCGGCTTTTCGTGTTACCTGTGGAATATTTCACTCGTGCGGGAGCTGTGCGTGGAGCTGAGAAAGCTTCTGCCGCGTGCGTTTCTCTGTCTCGGCGGGCCGGAGGTTTCCTTCTGTGCAAAGGAGGTCCTGCGGCAGCTTCCGGAGGCCGACGCGGTCCTTTCCGGCGAGGGAGAGGAGAGCTTTCCGGCGCTGCTGCGGGCCCTTGAGGCGGGTGCGCCGCTCGGCGGAGTGCCCGGCCTGTGGTTTCGCGAGGGCGGAGAGATCCAGGCGGCTGTCCCCGCCGGGCCTGTGCCGATGGAATCCCTGCCGTTTCCGTATCCGGAGCTGCTTTCCGGGGACGCTGCGTCTCTCAGCGGGAAAATCCTCTACTTTGAGACGTCGCGCGGCTGTCCGTTTTCATGCAGCTACTGCCTGTCGTCGCGCGAGGGCGGCGTGCGCCTCATGCCCACGGCGCTTGCGTGCGAACGCCTCGGCGTTTTTCTGCGCGCCCGCGTTCCCCAGGTCAAATTTGTCGATCGTACGTTCAACGCGAACCGCGCGCACTGTGACGCGATCCTTGCTTATCTTCTGGAACATGACAACGGCGTGACGAATTTTCACTTTGAGATTGAAGCTGAGCTTCTTGCCGACTCAACGCTCGCGCTCATCCGGCAGGCGAGGCCGGGGCTGTTTCAGTTTGAGGCCGGGGTGCAGTCGACGAATGCGGAGACGCTCCGCGCCGTCCGCCGCTCGGGGGACGTTTCCCGCGTCCTTTCGCGCTGCGCCGCGCTCCGCGAGGCCGGAAACTGTCATCTGCATATGGATCTCATCGCAGGGCTGCCTTACGAGGATTACGCTTCTCTCGGCCGCTCCTTCGACGACGTGTTCCGCGCCGGGCCGGATATGCTCCAGCTCGGATTTCTCAAGGTGCTCCACGGCACGCAGATGGAGGAGCAGGCGAGAAAGCTTGGCATTATGTGCCGCACGCGCGCGCCGTATGAGGTGCTGTTCACCCCATGGATTTCCTATGAGGAGCTGTGCCGCCTCAAGAAAATCGACAGCCTGTGCGGGTCGCTGTACAACAGCGGGCGCTTCCGCTCGTCTTTGGCGTTTCTGCTGCGGAACGTTTCCTCCCCCTTTGCCTTTTTTGAGTCGCTAGCGGCTTTCGCTGAAGGGCGCGGCGCGTTCGACCGTCCGTGGGGCCGGTACAACGGCCACGCGCTGCTGCTCGGTTTCTGCCGGTGGCACGGCGGGGACGCGGAGACGCTGCAATGGCTGCTGCGTTTTGACGCTCTGCGTGAGGGACGCGCACGCGGCCTGCCGGATTTCCTTACTCCGCCTCAGCCTCCGGAGACTGCCGCTCTGCTGCATGACGCCGCCCGCGATGAGGCCGCGCTGCTTTCCCGGTTCCCGCGCCTTGCCGCTGTCCCGCCGCGCGAGCGTCCTGCGGAAATTCGCCGCACCTTCCGCTTTGCCTGGTTCCCGTTCTCCCCGCTGACGGGGGAGGAAGGGCCGTGCGTCGTCGCGATTGATACGGCTCGCGGCGACGCGCGCAGCGGCGGTGCAGCGCCGCTGCGCGTGAAGAGTGAAGAGTGAAAAGGTTGTGATGGCGCGGCGGGGCCGCGTGATTCTATGGGGGCTATGGCGCTGTTGCTCGCATCGGAGGGCCACCGATCCGGCAGCTGTTGGAATCCGCACGCTTTTCTTAAAAGCCGGTTGTTTTCACGACCGTATACCAATCGCGGCGCTGCGCGCTGCCGCCGCACCTCTTCCTTCTTCCCGCTTCCCTTCCATCCCCTTCCGTGCTATAATAAAAGAACTTCGAAATCAACAATTTCCAAAAAATTTTTCAGAAAGGACTGATTTTCCGTGCCCTGTATCCAGTGGAAAACGAACGCCGCCATTTCTCCTTCGCAGGAGGAAACGCTCCGCGCCGCGCTGGGCGAAGCGATCTCCCTGCTTCCCGGCAAGAGCGAGAGCTGGCTCATGCTTACCTTTGAACCCGAGACGCGCATGGCCTTCCGCGGCAAGGCGGATGAGCCTGTGGCCTTCATCGCCGTCGATCTGTATGGCGGCGCTCCGGACGCTGTCTGCGACAAGCTTACAGCCCGACTCTGCGCGCTTGCGGGGGAGGTGCTCGGCATCGCGGCCGATCACGTTTACGTGCGCTATCTCGCAACGGATCAGTGGGGCTGGAACGGCGCGAATTTCTGAGCCAAGCATGGCGAACGGCAGCTTTCCGTCCCGGACCGGCAGACGGCTTCCGCCTGAATTGTGAGGGAGGCGGTGTCGCGGCTCTGTGCGGAAAGCAGTGATTTTTGCCGGCGCGGCGGGCGCAAATTCGCAAACATGGCCTTGACAAACGGCGCGCCCCGGCGCTATAATAGGTTCCATACAAAATTTCACAGCCAATAAAGGCGTTGAAGGGAACAAGACGCTCCCCAAAGTCTTCAGAGAACCGGCGGATGGTGCGAGCCGGCGGCTTTGTCAGCGTGGATAGCTCATCCCGGAGCCGCCGGTCCGATGCGCCAGCGTAGGGCCGGACGCAGAGGCAGCGTTACAGGCCAAGACCTTCATAGAGAGGTCTGAGGGCGCGCGCAGCGCGCTGAATTTGGGTGGTACCGCGGATGGAATCATTCGCCCCGAGCTTTCATCACGAGAGTTCGGGGCTTTTTTTGTTCCGTCTCTCAAGAGAGACAGGAGGTATTTGCGATGTTGAACAAAGGCTGTAAGAAGTATATTCCGTTTTCCCCCGTGCCCCTGCCGGACCGCACCTGGCCCGACAAGGTGATCACGAAAGCGCCGATCTGGTGCAGCGTTGATCTGCGCGACGGCAACCAGGCTCTCATCGATCCGATGAACCTCGAGGAGAAGCTGCTGTTCTTCAAAACGCTCGTGGAGATCGGCTTCAAGGAGATTGAGATTGGTTTTCCGTCGGCCTCTGAGACGGAGTACGAGATCTGCCGCGCTCTGATTGAGCGCAATCTCATCCCCGACGATGTGACGATTCAGGTGCTCGTGCAGTGCCGTCCGCACCTGATCCAGAAGACGTTCGAGGCTATCGACGGCGCGAAGAACGTCATCGTCCATTTCTACAACTCTACCTCGACGCTCCAGCGCAAGGTCGTGTTCAAGACCGACATGCAGGGCGTCATCGATATTGCCGTCGAGGGCGCGAAGCTCGTGCGCGAGCTGACGGAAAAGGAGATTGCCCGCACCGGCGCGAACATCCGCTATGAGTATTCGCCTGAGAGCTTCTCCGGCACGGAAATCGACAACGCCGTGCTTATCTGCGAGAAGGTTCTCGAGACGCTCGGCGCAACGCCGGAGAACAAGGTGATTCTCAATCTGCCGAACACCGTTGAGATGTCCACGCCGAACCACCATGCCGACCAGATTGAATATTTCTGCCGCCATTTGAAGCACCGCGACTGCGCGATCATCAGCCTGCACCCGCACAACGACCGCGGCACCGGCACCGCCGCCACCGAGCTCGGCATCCTCGCCGGGGCGGAGCGCGTCGAGGGTACGCTGTTCGGCAACGGCGAGCGCACCGGCAACGCCGACATCATGAACGTCGCGATGAACATGTACTCGCAGGGCGTCGATCCGGAGCTCGACTTCTCCGATCTGCGCCGCATCCGCGAGATCTACGAGAAGTGCACGAGAATGACCGTCCCGCCGCGCTATCCGTACGCGGGCGACCTCGTCTTCACCGCCTTCTCCGGTTCGCATCAGGACGCTATCAGCAAGGGCGTCAAGTATATGCAGGACAGCGACAGTCCGTACTGGGAGGTGCCGTACCTGCCGATCGATCCGGCGGACGTGGGCCGCAAGTACGAGCCGATCATCCGCATCAACAGCCAGTCCGGCAAGGGCGGCGCGGCCTTCGTCATGCAGCAGAGCTTCGGTTACGAGCTGCCCAAGGCCATGCATCCGGAGTTCGGCGCGCTTGTCAAGCATGCCTGCGACGAGGCCGGGCGCGAGCTCCAGCCGCAGGAGATCTTCGACATCTTCCGCCGCGAGTATCTCGAGATCAAGTACCCCTACAACCTCAAGCAGTATAAGCTCTACGAGGAGAACGAGGCCGAGAGCGACGAGACGGTCGTGCATTTCGAGGGCAACCTCCGCTTCCGCCATGTGGATCACTTCATCAGCGGACGCGGCAACGGCCCGATCGACGCCTTCTTCAAGGCGCTGCGTTCGGTCGGCATCACCGACTATGAGTTTGTTTCCTACAGCGAGCACGCCGTCGGCGCAGGCGCGGACTCGAAGGCTCTGTCCTACATCCAGCTGCGTGACGGCAAGGGCAAGACCGTCTTCGGCGTCGGCATGGACGGCAACATCAGCCTTGCTTCCATCAAGGGCATCATCTGCGCGATCAACCGCGCATCCGGCGAACAGAAAAAGCAGTAACGGGAGGGCATCCGCATGAGAACATACAACATTGCCGTTTTAAAGGGAGACGGCATCGGCCCCGAGATTGTCAATGAGGCCATCCGCGTCCTCGACAAGGCCGGGGAGAAATTCGGCTTTGCCATGAACTATCAGTACGCCCTGCTGGGCGGCTGCGCCATCGACGAGACGGGCGTGCCGCTGCCGCAGGAGACGATCGACGTCTGCAAGGCGGCGGACTCCACGCTGCTCGGCGCCGTGGGCGGCCCGAAGTGGGACAATGTGCCCGGCGACCGCCGTCCGGAGAAGGGGCTTCTGGGGATCCGCGGGGCGCTCGGTTTGTTTGCGAACCTGCGTCCGGCCGTGATTTTCCCGCAGCTGCGCGGCGCGTCCCCGCTTCGCCCGGAGATCATCGGCGAGGGCCTCGATATTCTTGTGGTGCGTGAGCTGACGGGCGGCATCTACTTCGGCGAGCGCGGCCGCCGCACGGTGGACGGGGCCGAGGCGGCGTACGACACGGAGCAGTATTCCGTGCCGGAGATCGAGCGCATTGCCCGTGTGGCCTTCGAGATGGCCAGAAAGAGAAAGAGCCGCGTGTGCAGCGTCGACAAGGCGAACGTGCTCGAGAGCTCCCGCCTGTGGCGTGCGACCGTCACCCGCATCCGCGACGAGGAGTTCCCGGATGTGGAGCTCTCCCACATGTATGTCGACAACTGCGCGATGCAGCTTGTGCGCAATCCCGGCCAGTTCGACGTGATTGTCACCTCGAACATCTTCGGCGACATCCTCTCCGACGAGGCCTCCATGATCAGCGGCAGCATCGGCATGCTCGCGAGCGCCAGCCTGAGCGGCGGCAAATCCGGCCTGTATGAGCCGATCCACGGCTCCGCCCCGGACATCGCCGGCACCGGCAAGGCGAACCCGCTTGCCACTATCCTCTCGGCCGCGATGATGCTGCGGTATTCGCTCGGCGAGGCCGAGGCCGCGGACGCGATCGAGGCGGCTGTTTCGAAGGCGCTCGAGAAGGGCCGCACCGCCGACATCTGCACCGAGGGAATGCCTCTCGTTTCCTGCGAGGAAATGGGAACGCTCGTCTGCGAGTCGCTCTGAGACCGCGCGCCCGCCGTCCGAAAGGACGGGGGCGCTTTACCCTGATTCCAAAACTACACGGGCAGCCCGGAGGCTTTTGCGCCGCCGGGCTTGCTTTTGCCGGGGACTGAAAATCATGTCAGAACAGCTCACATTTCGCAAGGGCCTGAAAGACGGCCTGCCGATCTGTCTCGGCTACATCAGCGTTTCCTTCGCCTTCGGGATGATGGCAACGCAGGGCGGCCTGCCTGTCTGGGTGGCGCTGCTTATCTCGATGACGAACCTGACCTCCGCGGGGCAGGTGGCGGGCACGGCCCTGATTTTGTCGGGCGGCATGTACATCGAGATTGCCGTGACGACGTTTGTCATCAACATCCGCTATATGCTCATGTCGCTCTCGCTCTCGCAGAAGGTCGACGCGGCCATGACGAACCTGCAGCGCTGGGTGCTTTCCTTCGGCGTGACGGACGAGATTTTCGCCGTCGCAATGCAGCAGAAGGGGGAGATCAACGCCCGTTACTTCTCGGGGCTGATCCTCACCCCGTATTGCGGCTGGGCGCTCGGTACCTTTCTCGGCGCGGCGGCCACGGGGATTTTGCCGGAATCGCTCCGCAGTGCGCTTGGCATCGCGATCTACGGCATGTTCATCGCGATCATTATTCCGCCCGCGCGCACGTCGAAGCCGATTCTGCGTGTGGTGCTGCTTGCGGGCGCGCTGTCGTGTCTGTTTACCTTCACGCCCGGGCTCAATCTCCTTTCGAGCGGCTGGGTTATCATCATCTGCGCCGTCGCGGCCAGCGCGCTCGCGGCCCTGCGCTATCCCGTGGCAAAGGAGGCGCAGACATGATCAACTATGCCTATGTGCTGACCGGTGTGCTGATCATGGCGCTTGTCACCTATGTGGTGCGCATGCTGCCGCTCGTGGTGTTCCGCAGGAAGATCACGAATCAGTTCATCCAGTCGTTTCTGGCCTATGTGCCGTACGCCGTCCTCTCCGCAATGACCTTCCCGGCGATTCTGTCGTCGACGGCGAGCGGATGGAGCGCGGCGGCAGGATTGCTTGTCGCCATCCTGCTTGCCTATAAGGACAAGGGGCTGCTCACCGTCGCCCTCGGCGCGACGGCGGCCGTGTTTGTCGTGGAGCAGGGAATGGCGCTCGCGGGGCTGCCTCTGTGAATCCGTTTTTTGCAAAAAGCAGGCGTCCCGCCTCCGTATGGGGGCGGGACGCCTTTTCGTTTATCCGTTATGCAGGGAGCGGTACTGGCTGGGGAAATAGCCTGTAAATTTCTTGAACACGTTGACAAAATAGTTGGTGCTGTGATAGCCGATTTTTCCGGCGATCTCCTGAACGCTGCAGTTCGTCTCATTGAGCAGGAGCTTTGCCTTGTCGATCCTCACGTGGTTGAGATAGCTGGAAAAGGACTGGCCGCAGCCCTCCTTGAACACGCGGCCCAGATAGGCGGCGTTCGCGTTGAGGAGATACGACATGGTTTTCAGACTGACGTCCTCGTGGTAATGGGATTTGGCGTAATTCTGCATGCGCTCGAGAACGGCGCTGTTCCCCGGTGTCTCTCGACGTTTCAGGCGGAAGAAGGAGAGCGTCGTTTCCCGCACCCAGGCGAAGAACGATTCCCGCAGGCGGAAGGAGTTTGCTTTTTTGTAAAAGAGCTCCGTTGAGGGAAGCAGCTCCACGGATTCGAGCTGAAGATAATGCAGTGCGTCCGCCAGGACGAAAAAAATACGCAGGGCGGCGGATTGCAGGTAGTCCGCGGCGTAGTTCTGGGGATCGTAGTCGCGATCGAAAATTTTCTGCAGGACGGAGAGCGCTCTGGGCTCGTCGTTCTGGATCAGCGCCTGATAGAAAAGCTCCATGTCGGCGTTCGGGACGGTTTTGAGCTTTTCGCGCTCGGGGCGGGGATCGTCGTACCGGATGACGCGCGAGGAGGAGAGCATCAGGCCGTAGGAGAGCAGCTGTTTGGCCTGCCGGAAGCTTTCGGGGACGTTTGTGCAGCCCTTTACCGGCAGCCCGCAGGCGACGATCCGGGGAAGGGAAAGCGCCTGGTACAGCGAGTCTGCCAGGGAACCGGCCTTTTCGCGCAGACGGTCCGGATCCCTGTCAAACTGAATGACGGCGAAATCCAGCTCCACATCCACGAAGCGGAAGCGCTCCCCGCCGCTCTCGGCGTCCAGGCGGGAAAGGCAGGAGGCCACGCGGGTCTTGTCCTCGCTTTGGATGCGCAGTACCGTCGCCTGGAAGTATCCGCTTTCCACGGGAAGCTCCAGAAAAGCCATACGCTCCTCAAATTCCCGGCGGTCAATTTTTCCGACGGCCCACCGCTGCAGCACGTTTTCCTTGAGAAGGTTCTGCGAGGGAAGGACGGGAGGCGCTTTTTTCCGCTCAAGACGCTCGACAATGTTCTGGAGCGTCTCCATCAGCTCGTTTTCGTTGACGGATTTGATGAGATAGTTTTCAATGTTCAGCTGCAGCGCCTGTTTCATGTAGGGATAATCGTCGTAGCCGCTGAGAATGATGCAGCTGATGTCGTAGCCCTCTTCCCGGACGGCGCGGATCAGCGAGATGCCGTCGAGTTCGGGCATTTTCACATCGGTGAGGAGAATGTGAACCGGATGACGGCGAAGGTAATCCAAAGCCTCTTTTCCGGTGGACGCGGACGCCACAATCTGCAGTCCCAGGCCCTTCCAGTCCACAATGTGGCGAAGTCCTTCCAGAATGAACGGATCGTCGTCAGCGATCAAAACGTTGAACATACTCTTTCATCTCCTTTACCGTCATGCACGGGATCCTTACGGAAACGGATGTGCCGCTTTCGGGCGAGGAATCGATCCGGACGCCGTAGTCTTCTCCGAAAATACCCGCAATCCGCTGGTGGACGTTGCTCAGCCCGATCCGCTGCGCCTGTGTGTGAGGGACGCCGAGCTGGGCGCGCAGCGCCGCCAGGCGTTCGGGGTCCATTCCGCGGCCGTTGTCCGTTACCGTCAGGATCACATCGTTCTCTTTGCGGAAAATCCGGATGGCAATCCGGTTGTTTCTGCTTTCAGGCCGCAGGCCGTGACGCATGGAGTTTTCCACAAGAGGCTGCAGAATATGCCGGATCACACCGCAGTCCTCCAGCTCGTCCTCCACCTCGATGGAGGTGGCGATGCGATCCTGATAGCGGTAGGTTGACAGCTCAAGGTACAGCCGGCAGGTGTCCAGCTCCTCGGGGATGCCGCACACAAAGCCTGTTTTGAGCGTCTGCCGGAACAGGGTGGAGAGCAGATATGTCATCTGCGCCACGTCCCGGTTTCCCTCGGAAAGCGCCCGCATCCGGATGGCCTCGAGCGTGTTGTAGAGGAAATGCGGATTGATCTGTGTCTGGAGGGCGTAAAGCTCGGCGGCTTTTTGCCGGAGCTCGGCGTCCTTGCGCAAAAGCTCGTTGGACTGCGCTTCGATCTGCTTGACGTACACGCGCTGGATGTAATCCTGCAGCATCGAGCACATGTCGTTGAGGTTGCCGGAAATCAGGGCGAGCTCGTCGTTCTGCGAGGAACAGGGGATGCGCACCTCAAGGTTTCCGGACTGGATTTTCCGGATCGCGGAACAGATGGCGGCGATCCGGCGGGAATATTTTCTGGAGAAAAGGAAGATGCTGCAGATGGAAACGGCGGAGAGAAGCAGGATTCCGAGATAAATGACGTTCTTCTGCGGCTGCAGGGAGGCGTAAATGGAGCCCACATCCTGCGCCGAGACAAAATAGACCTCGAGCTCGGAGTCGTATTCCACACCGATGTAGTACGTTCCGGATTCGGTTTCCTTGTACCGGCTTTCCAGCGTCTGCAGTTCTTCAAAATCGGCGTAAAGCGTTCCCGTTTTGGTTCCGGAGGAGTCGTAAAGCACCGTTCCCTCCCGGTCCACCATGTACAGCACGGAGCCGGAGGAGGAGCGGAAGGCGGCGGGCAGCTCGCTTTCCATATCCTGTGTGGAAAAGACGACCAGAATGCAGCCGAGATCCGAGAGCATGTTCATCTGCTTGACAGGGCAGAGCATGGGAAGCGTCGTTCCCCGGTAGGGCGAAACAGCGCTTGTGTAGGCGGGAAGAATGGTTGCGCCGTAGGGCTTCATGCTTTCCCGGTATTTGTCAATCATGGCGCGCAGCTCCGCTTCGATTTTGCGATCCTTGTCCGCCTCCTTGAGCAGGAGGTACACGCTCTGATCCTCGTAGATTTGCAGCGCGATGTTGGAGATGTCGAGATCGGAGCTGAAATGATACTGCAGGAATTCGTCCAGCGTGGAGGCAAAGTTCTGCCTCGTCTCGATGTTGGCGGAAGGCGCTCCCATGTAGCTGGGAATGATCTGGTAGTATTTGGTCTTGTACAGGGACGCTATCATGCGCTGGGCGCTCAGATATTTCTCGTTGACATAATTTCCGGCCGCGTTGAGGGCCCGTATGCTGTCGTTTTCCAGTGTGCTGAGCGCCTTCTCGTTCAGGTACTGACTGCCGTACACGAGGATGACCGCGAACGAGAGGACGAGGACGCAGGAAAAGAACAAAATCATTTTCGAAAATACGGAATGCTTCATTTCGGATCCTTTCGTTTAATCCTATTATGTGGAAAGAAAAGTTGACATTCCTTATTTAATCACAAAGCGCTTATGAAAGCAACAAAAAAGTTCTATATTCTGTCGGAATAGTATAAAAAGTGCACTAACGTATAATTTGTGACGTTGTTCCTGCCGGTCATTTTGTCCTATAATGAGGATGCTCTCAACGGACACGGGGCAAAGCGGTCTCTCCGGAACGGACGCGTTCCGGGCGGGATTTGGCCTTGCCAAAGCGTGCCGGAGCTTCGGAAGAAACCGGAGAAATGCCCGGCGGCTGCAGGCCGGCCGGGGAGGGAGCAAAGGAGAAAGAAGATAAACCCGGCGGAAAAGGAGATCCATATGCGTACAATGGCAAGACAGGGACGGCCGAAAAACGAGGGCCGCCTGTGGGGGAGGAAGAAATCCGATTACGGCCTGCTTTTGATGGCGCTTCCTTTTGTTGTGTTTCTGATTGTTTTCAATTACGCGCAGCTTTTCGGATGGCTGTATGCGTTCGTCGACTACAAGTCGTGGAAGCCGATTTGGGAACAGGAGTTTGTGGGGCTTGCAAATTTTGAACGGCTGTTTGCGTTCGGAAGTCAATTCCCCATCGCATTTCGAAACTCCCTGATTTACGGTGTGCTCGGCATCATCACCTCGCCGCTTCCCGCGATCTTCGCGGTGCTGCTGTCCGAGGTCCGCAGCTCCAAAGCCAGGCGGACGATTCAGACGATGTCGTCCTTCCCGAATTTTATCTCCTGGATTCTGGTTTATTCCATCTGCTTTATGTTTTTCAGTTCCGAGGGGCAGATCAACAAGCTCCTGATCAGCTGCGGGCTGGTCGCGGAGGGGTCCAACATCCTGGGAGACCCGAACGCCGCGTACCTGTTCCAGCAGTCCCTGACCATCTGGAAGGCCCTCGGCTGGAGCGCTATCATCTATATGTCGGCCATCGCGGGCATCGATGCGGAGCTGTATGACGCGGCGGACGTGGACGGCGCGAACCGTTTCCAGAAGATTATGCACGTCACGGTGCCGGGAATCCTGCCGACCTTTTTTGTCCTGCTGGTGCTGAATATCAGCAGCATCGCCAACGCGGGATTTGATCAGTTCTATGTGTTCTACAACCCCCTGGTTTCCGATCAGCTCGAGATCCTTCCTACCTACGCCTACCGCGTCGGTATCGGAAGAGGGGAGATTTCCTTTGCGACGGCGATCGGCATGACGCAGTCCATCATCAGTATTGTTCTTTTGTTTACCGTCAACCGGCTTGCGAAGAAAATTTCCGGCAGCGCGGTGATGTAAGAGGGGGGAAAGCTCATGAAATCGGGAATGCTGCAAAAGAAGCCTCACATTTTTCCAATTGTCAACTATATTATTCTGGGATTGTTTGCCCTTCTGTGTACCTATCCGTTTTACTATCTCATCATCTATTCCCTGAGCAACAGCACCGAGGTCGCGCGGCATGGCATCTGGCTGCTGCCGGCAGGCTTCACGATCGAGAATTATAAGGTCCTGTTCAAGGACAGCAGCATTCTGCAGGCGGCGCTGGTTTCCGCGTCCCGCGCTGTGCTCGGAACGATCCTTTCAATTGCCTGCTCGTCCCTTTTCGCTTACCTGCTCAGCAAAAAGGAATTGATTGGACGCAAAATCTTTTATCGGATGCTGGTCATTACCATGTATCTGAACGCGGGCATCATCCCCTATTTTATTGTGATGAAGGCATACGGCCTGAAAAACAATTACCTGCTCTACATTATCCCCAGCGCCGTCGTGGCGTTTTATGTCATCCTTCTCAAAACGTATATCGAGGGTCTTCCCCCGGAGCTTGAAGACGCCGCGAAAATAGACGGCGCGGGCTATTTCCGCACCTTCGTGCGCGTGATTTTCCCGGTCTGCACGCCGGTGCTGGCCACGGTAGCGGTGTTCAGCGCCGTCAACCAGTGGAACAGCTGGCAGGATAACTTTTATCTCGTGCAGGATCGCAATCTCAAGACGCTGCAGCTTCTGCTGCTCGAGCAGCTGCAAAGCATCGACAGCACGCTGATTTCCGACGTCAATATGGCTGCGGATCGCGCCAATCAGACCAGCTCGCTGAGCATGAAGGCCTGTATTTCCGTGATCACCATGCTGCCCGTCATGCTGATTTATCCCTTCTTCCAGAAATTTTTCGTCAAAGGAATTTTGCTTGGGGCTGTGAAGGGGTAAATCATAAGATACATCGCGGTTGCGACGACAAGAAGAAAGAGAGGAACGTGAGACATGAAAAAGAAAAGAACGCCTGCGCTGCTTCTGGCATTGGTAATGCTGCTCGGGACCATGGCGTCCGGCTGCTCAGGAGACGACGCCTCCTCCGCGGCGTCCGGCGGAGAATCTGCGGCCTCCGGCGGGGAAAGCTCGCAGGAAGAACAGCAGGAGGATGTGACGCTCACCATCATGATGGACGGCATCTCGCAGATGTCGGGCGTCCAGGACGATCCGGTCACCAAGGAGGTGCAGGAGAAGCTCGGCATTACGATGGACATTATTTCCACCAGCGGCATGGACGTCACGGCGGAGCTCAACGCGCTCATCGCTTCCGACGATCTGCCCGACATCGTGGTGGGCATTACGCCGGAGCAGCGCTCCCTGCTGATTGAATCCTCCTCCATCATCCCGCTCGACGATCTGGTGGAACAGCACGGCGAGGAGATCTCGAACAAGTCCGCGGGACAGAAAATGCTGGAGTATTCCCGCCAGTACAACAGCGACGGCAGCGGCACGCTTTACTTCCTGGGAATGTGCGCGGGTGAGGACTACGACGCCGGTTTCCCGACGCTGGCCCCCTTCATCCGCTGGGACGTCTATGAAAGCATCGGCTGTCCCGAGGTAGAGGACTTTGACGCCCTGCTCGACGTGCTCAAGCAGATGCAGGACGCTTATCCGGAGACGGAGGACGGCAAGAAGGTCTATGCCATCAGCGGCTGCCTGGCCGACGCGGGCTGGAACACCTACTCGCTCAGCGCCGCCGAAGCGTTCATCGGCTTCCGCAAGGTGGACAAATACGGTCTTGCGGGCGTGAACGTCTACGATCCGACCAACTACATCAACGCGATGGAGGATGAGGATTCCCCGACCTGGCGGCTGTTCCGCTTCTTCAACAAGGCGTATCAGATGGGTATTCTCGATCCCGAGTGCGCGACCATGAAGTACGATCAGTGGGTTGAGAAGATCAACGCCGGACAGGTGCTGTACCAGCCCTTCAACTGGCTGGCGACCGAGAATATCCTCGGCGATCCCGACAAGCTGTTCCTGCCCGTGACCTTCGAGAGCTTTGAGAACGACGCCTTCACCTGCAGCTATGTCTACACCTCCGGCGCAAAGCAGTATGCGATTACCTCGAGCTGCGAGCATCCGGACCGCGCCATGCAGCTCTTCAATTACGCCTGGTCGTATGAGGGAGCCTATACCTTCGTCAACGGCGTGCAGGGCGAGGGCTGGGATTACGTCGACGGCGTGCCCCAGGTGCTGGATTCCTATGTGCAGGGCAGAAACGACGGCACCATCGAGGCGCCGCTGTTCTCCAGCTTCTTCGGCCCGTTCATGAACGAGGATCTCAACCAGCCGACTGCGCTGTTCCGCACGACCGACTACTTCCAGAAGTATACCTGCACCGAGCCGGTTCAGGAGTACTGCGATTTCTACGGCATCGAGGCCCCGATTGAGAACTTCAACACGGCGAAGTATCACACCTGGGACGAGGGCTACGAGAAAATTCTTCCCGCTTACACGGGCGAGCTCAGCGACATCGACGCCTCCGTGCAGGATTACGTGCTTGTCAATCTGCCGAAGATTGTCCTTGCGGAGTCCGATGAGGAGTTTGAGCAGATGCGCGAGCAGTTCATGGCGGACATCAACGCCATGGGCGCCGAGCAGCTTATCGAGGAGAGAGCCGACTATTACCACGACACGGTCAGCGGCATGCTGGAAATTGAAAACGGCGAATAACCGAATGCATTCCGGAGGGTCCGCGCTCTGAACGGGCGCGGACCCTTTTCCGTCGGGATGGGGAGGAGGAGCGATGAAGGTCTGTGGAATTCGTATGGAATACGGGAAAACCGAGCCGGGAGGCGTATGCATTACAGAGAGCTTCCGCCCCGTGTTTTCCTGGGCTGTTCTTGCCTCGGCCGGTGAGAGCCAGCGGGCCTGCCGGGCAGTGGTCCGCGGAGAGGGCGGGACGGTTTGGGATACGGGCTGGAGAGAAACACGGGAGCAGAGTCTCCGCTATGCGGGCAAAGCGCTGACGGCCGGGGAGATCTACGAGCTTTCCGTGCAGGTGCGCGGGGAGAACGGCGAAGAGTCCGCCGCGGAGACAAGACGCTTTTGCCCGGGAACGGTGGAGCGTTGGGACGCGGCATGGCTGTGCGAGCAGTCTCCGGTTCCCAACGCGGTGGTTTGCTTTGTGTCGGACTTTCCCCTGGAGAAGCAGGCGGCGTCCGCCTGCCTGTTCGTCTGCGGGCTTGGGTATCACAAGGCGTATCTCAACGGCGCCGGGGTCTTTACGGAGCCGCTCAACCCTGCGTACAGCGAATACGAGGCACGAAGCTATTATACGGTCATTCCGGGCGTGGAGAAGGCTCTGCGCGTGGGAAAAAACCGCATCGGCGTGCGGGTTGCCTCCGGCTGGCGCGACCCGGAGAACGAATGCTACCGCCTGGTGAACCGCGTCGCCGCCTACACCGGAAACACGCAGATGAGCGCCATGCTGCGTGTGCGGTACGCCGACGGCACGGTGCAGTGGCTGTGCACCGGAGAGGACTGGCGGTATTTTTATGACGGCATCGCGTCGAGCAGCCTTTTTCAGGGAGAACACTGCCGCGCGGAAAACCGTGTTCCCGGCTGGAGCCGGCCGGACTGCGGACTGCCTCCCTCGCTTCCCGCGGCCCTGACGCAGCCGCCCGGTCCCAGGCTGTGTCCGCAGACGCTCGAGCCGGTCCGGGAAAGGGAGCTTGTTCCGGCGCGGTCGGTGTTTGAGACTGCTCCGGGCGTGTGGCTGGCTGATTTCGGACAAAATCTTGCGGGCGTGTGCCGCCTGCGCCTGCCGGAGAGGCTCCCGCGCGGCTGCCGGATTACCGTCCGGCACGCGGAGCTTCTCGATGAGCAGGGCCGCCTGTACACGGCTCCGCTGCGCGGGGCGGCGAGCACCGATACATATACCGCCGCCGGGGACGGCAGGGATCTCGCCGTGTGGCAGCCGGAATTTACGTATCACGGATTTCGCTACGCCGAAATTACAGGCTGGCCCGGTGTTCTGAGCCGGGACGACGTCCAGGCGGTGCGCCTGTATACGGACGCCGCGCTCGGCAGCACGTTTACCTGCGGCAGCTCGCTGGTCAACGCCGTGTATCAGGCGTGCATCCTCACGGAGCGCGACAACATCCAGAGCGTGCTGACGGACTGTCCCCAGCGCGATGAGCGCATGGGCTGGATGAACGACGCGACCGTGCGCTTTGAGGCCGTGCCGTACGATTTCGACGTCGGGCGGCTGTTCCCGAAGGTAGTGCGCGACTGCATGGACGTGCAGGACGGGGAGGGCCGGATTACCTGTACCGCGCCGTTCGGTTTCGGCGCGCGTCCTGCCGACCCGGTCTGCTCCTCCTACCTGATTGCGGGCTGGCAGTCGTGGCTGCATACGGGAAACGAGGAGATCCTGCGCGAGGGCTATCCCGGCTTCTGCGCATGGAACGAGTATCTTGCGGGCCGCAGCGAAAACGGGATTGTCCGCTACGGGTATTACGGCGACTGGGCGGCTCCCGTTTACGCCTGCAGGGGGGAGGAGGACGCGTCCTCGGCCGTCACGCCGGCCGCTCTCCTCTCCACCGGCTATTTTTACTACAATTCCCGCCTCCTCGCGAAAATGGCCGGGCTTCTCGGAAAGCGGGAGGACGCCGTCCGCCATGCGGAGCGCGCGGAAAGAATCCGCGGGGCGTTTCTGCGGGAATGGTGGGACGGGAAAACGGGCCGCGTCGGCACGGGCTCGCAGGGATGCCAGGCGTTCGCGCTGTGGCTCGGCATTCTGCCGGACGGGGATCGCGCGCGGGCGGCCGCTCTGCTGCACCGCGATCTGCTGGACCGGGAGTTCCGCTTTACCACGGGCAACCTCTGTACGCGGTATCTGATGGATTCCCTGTCGCGGTTCGGTTATCTCGAGGATGCCTGGACGCTCGCGGTGCGGGAGGAGTACCCCTCGATCGGATATATGCTGCAGAATGAGGCAACGACGGTCTGGGAGCGCTTTGAGCTGAAAAAATCCCCGGAGATGAATTCGCACAACCATCCGATGTACGGCGCGGTACGGTATTGGTATTACGCTTTCCTCGCGGGGCTTGCCCCGACGGACGCGGGCTGGCGGCGCTTTTCGTTCGAGCCGTATCTGCCCGAAAAGCTGCTGTCGGCCTCCGCCTCGGTGGAGACGCCGTACGGTCAGGTGTCTGCCCGGTGGGTCAGGCAGTACGATGAAATCCGCGCCAGTCTGCACGTGCCGCACGGCGCGTCGGCGGACGTCCGGCTTCCCTGGGGGGAGACGGTGCGGGCAGGCGCGGGCTTCCATCAATGGAGCGCCCCCTGGAAGAAAGACGAAAATGAAAAAAGCGAAGGGAGAAGAGAAGATTGAAAACCATTCAGGACAAGCAGATCCTCGTCGCCGCGGATTTCGCGGGCCTTGAGCTCAAGGATGCGGTCGTGCAGCACCTGCGCGAGCGCGGCTGGACGGTCACCGACGTCGGCGCGAAGAAGGAGGATACGGGAGAACCGGAAATGTATCACCGCATCGGCCTGCGGGCGGGAGCGATGATTGCGGAAGGCGAGTTTGAGCGCGCCCTGCTGTTCTGCGGCACGGGAATGGGCATTCATATTGCGGCGAGCAAATGTCCGCACGTCCATTCCGCCGTCGTGGAGAGCGTCCCCGCCGCCCTGCGCTGTGTGACGGCGAACAACTGCAACGTGATGGCCATGGGCGGCTTCTATGTCGCGCCGCGCACCGGCATGGCGATGGCCGACGCGTTCCTCGAGCACAAGCTCGGGGATGGGTACGAGGATTGGGAAGGCTTTTATGAGTATCACAAGCTCGGATATGACGAGCTGGAAAACTTTGATTATGAGGCATACAAGGCGAACGGGTTTTCCCTGCCCAATCCCGGCAGGGCTCCGCTCGGTCCCGAGCCGAAGGGACACGCTTATTGAGGCGTTCCGTCCGGAAACCGGCCCTTCCTCTCCCGCGCGGGGGCAGGAAGGGCCGGTTTTTGCGCTTTGCCGGAAAAGGGGGTGGTTTTTTTGGAGGAAGCGTGTATAATAGGAGACGTACCGTTTGCCGGAAGGCGGGACCTGCCGGGTCTGCCGTCTTTTCGGTTGATTTTCCTTTTTGAAAGGAGGAGTTCCCATGCTGAACCGGGCCGCCGAGGCGATCCGCGCCCGCCTGTTTTCCATGCGCGATGAGGAGTACGCCGCTTTTCAGTCGAAGCTGATTCCCACGATTGACCCCGCGACGGTGATTGGCGTCCGCGTTCCGCTTCTGCGCTCCTATGCGCGCGAGCTCTCCGGAACGGACGAGGCGGCGAGATTCATGCGCGAGCTGCCCCACAAATATTACGAGGAAAACTGCCTGCACGGCCTTTTGATTGCTTCCATGCGCGGCTATGAGCAGACGGTTGCCGCGCTCGGGGAGTTCCTGCCGTATCTCGACAACTGGGCCGCCTGTGACATTCTCCATCCGCGCGCGTTCGCCCGGCGTCCGGAGCCGCTTCCCGCTCAGCTGCACACATGGCTGCAAAGCGGGGAAACGTATACGGTCCGGTTTGCTCTCGGTATGCTGATGAGCCTTTACCTCGACGAGGGGTTCCGTCCGGAATACGCCGAATGGGCCGCGCAGGTGCGCAGTGAGGAGTATTATGTCAACATGATGGCCGCCTGGTATTTTGCGACCGCTCTTGCGAAACGCTATGAGGAGATTCTTCCCTATTTCACGGAACGGCGTCTTGCACTGTGGACGCACAACAAGGCGATTCAGAAGGCGATTGAGAGCCGGCGGATTTCTCCCGAACAGAAGGAGGAGCTGCGGGCGCTGAAGATCCGCGGAGAGGGAGCGTGACGCGCTCTCCGCGCGGGACGGCCGCGGACGCTCTCCCGAAGGGGCGTTTTGTTTGATGTGATTTTCAGGAGACGCGCGGATTTTGCCGCGCGCCTCTTTTCTCCGGCGGCCCGGGGGTGTTCCCTTTGACAGCCGGGGCAATTTCAGAACAGAGAAAAGGAGTCTTGTCAGATGCAGCACACTATTCCTACCCGCAGTGAGGCGGATCCGCGCTTTACGTGGGCCGTCACCGACATGTTCGAGAGCGACGACGCCTGGAGAGCGGAGCTCGCCCGGATGCGCGGCCTCGCGGAGCAGCTTGCTTCCTACCAGGGCCGCCTGTGCGAGAGCGCGGCCACCCTGTTGTCCTACATGCGCCTTGTCGACGACGTCGACCGCGCCGGGGACAAACTGATTTCCTATGCGTTCCGCCGCACGGACGAGGACACGCGCAACCCCGTTTACCAGGAGATGAGCGCTCAGGCGCAGAATTTCCTGGTCGATCTCAGCAAGGCCACCGCGTTCTTCACCCCGGAGCTGCTGGCCGTCGACGAGGAAACGTACGAGTCCTTCTACCGCGAGGAGGAAGGGCTTGAGCACTACCGCCTGGCCCTGACGCGCGTGCGCCGCAAGAAGGAGCATACGCTTTCGGGCGAGTGCGAGGCGCTGCTCGCCGCTGCGAGCCAGCTCGGCCAGGCTCCGGACGAGATCTTCTCCATGCTCAACGACGCGGATATGACCTATCCGGACGCTGTGGACAGCGAGGGGAATTCCCACCCGGTTACGCACGGTACGTTCATCTCGCTGATGATGTCGCCTGACCGCACTCTGCGCGAGTCGGCCTTCCGCTCCGTTTACGGCGTTTACGGCCAGTTCCGCAACACCTCCGCGGCGGTCCTCAGCTCGCAGATGAAGCAGCTGCAGTTCTTTGCGAACGCGCGCCGCTATCCCTCCGCGCTGCATGCGGCTCTCGCCGATACCGAGGCGCCGGTTGAGATTTACCACAACCTCATCAAGGCCGTTCACGACAATTTCCCCGCCATGCACCGCTATGTGCGCCTGCGCAAGCGCCTGCTCGGCGTCGACAAGCTTCACTATTACGATCTCTACACCCCGATCGTCGCCGACGAGGACATGAAGGTGACGTTTGAGGAGGGCAAGGAGCTTGCGCGCAAGGCTCTCGCGCCGATGGGCGAGGATTACCTCAAGATTCTGGAGGAGGGCTTCTCGAACCGCTGGATCGACGTCTACGAGAACCAGGGCAAGCGCTCCGGCGCATACTCCGCGGGCGTGTTCGGCGTGCATCCCTTCGTCCTGCTCAACTACACCGACACGCTTGACGACGTGTTCACGCTTGTGCACGAGATGGGCCATGCCCTGCACTCCTACCTCTCGAACCACACGCAGACCGTCACGTACGCGAATTACGTGATTTTCGTCGCGGAGGTTGCCTCCACCTGCAACGAGGCGCTGCTCATGCAGTATCTCCTCGGCCAGACGAAGGAGCCGCGCCGCCGCGCGTACCTCATCAACCATTTCCTCGAGCAGTTCCGCACGACGCTCTACCGTCAGACGATGTTCGCGGAGTTTGAACTGTGGTGCAGCGAGCAGGTGAGAAAGGGCGAGGCCCTCACCGCCGAGTCGCTGTGCGCAAAGTACGGCGAGCTCAACCGCCAGTACTACGGCGAGGACATTGAGCCCGATCCGGAGATTGCTCTCGAGTGGGCGCGTATCCCGCACTTCTACTACAACTTCTACGTGTACCAGTACGCGACCGGCTTCTCCTGCGCCATTGCGCTTTCGCAGCGCATCCTGCGCGAGGGCAAGCCTGCCGTCGACGACTATATCCGCTTCCTGTCCGGCGGCTGCTCGGCCGATCCGGTCACGCTGCTGCGCGGGGCCGGCGTCGATATCGCGAGCCCCGCTCCCGTCTCCGACGCGCTTAAACTGTTTGATCAGCTGATCGGCGAGATGGAAGAACTTACCGCGGAATAATTGCGCGAAACCGCAGAATCTAAGAAGGAAAAAGCCCGGGAAAGCCTCGCGCTTTCCGGGCTTTTTTAGTCCTCAGCGTATTTTTTTCAGCATATTTTCAGGAATTGCGTCCGGATATATTGATTTTTGCGTCGTTTTTTGCTAATATAGCATAGATATTATGCTTTCAGGTTCACACAAGCCCCTGATTTCCAGGAAACATAAGGGGAAAAGCGAGCCCGGAGCGAAATTTAATTTGGCTGTCCCCCAAAGCCGGAGAGGGTGCCTGTTTTTAACCCGCGTCTGCTTTGTCTGCATGCCTTCGGGGTTGTGGGAAAGGCCGAATGAGAGGAAAGGAAGAAACTTATGAAACTCAAGAAGCTGCTGTCCCTGCTTCTTGCAGGCGCCATGGCATTTTCCGTGGCTGCGTGCGCACAGAACGAGGAGGGCGTGACGAACAATCCGGAGGCCTCGAGCGCCGCTGTGTCTGACACAGCAGACGAGGGGACGGACGCCGAGGACGGTGCCCGTCCAACAGAACCCACCGGCCAGCTTGTGATCGGCACGATTACCGACCTCGAGAGCGATTTCTATGACGCGAGCTTCAACAATTCCGCCACCAACTACAAGCTCTACGATCTCCTGCACGGCTACAGCACGGTCGTCTCCGACAAGGAAGGCGCTTACGTGTTCGATCCCACCGTCGTGAAGAGCCATGAGGAAGTGGAGAACGAGGACGGCACGAAGACCTACACCGTCACGATCAACGACGGCCTCGTGTGGAGCGACGGCACGCCGATCACCGCGAAGGACTACGTCTTCGAGCTCCTGCTCGAGAGCAGCCCGGAGATGAACCAGGTCGACGGCTATCCGAGCCAGGCCGGTTATCCGCTGGTCGGTTATGACGCTTACCTCGCCGGCGAGACCGAGAACTTTGCGGGCGTTCATCTCGTGGACGAGATGACCTACTCCGTCACCGTGAAGGCGGAGGAGCTGCCCTACCACTATGACATCACCTATGCGCTCGCTATGCCGCGCCCGATGCATGTCATCGCTCCCGGCTGCGACGTTGTGGATTCCGCTGAGGGCGCTTCCATCACCGGAGAGTTCACCGCGGATCTGCTCCTCAAGACGATCAACGATCCCGAGACGGGCTATCGTTACAATCCGTCCGTCGTCTGCGGCCCGTACCTCTTCGAGTCCTATGACACGGCGAGCCGTCAGGGCACCATCGTGGTGAACCCGAACTATGCCGGCGATTACCGCGGCGTCAAGCCGGTGATCGAGAAGATCATCATCAAGACCGTTAAGAGCGACACCATGATCAACGAGCTGGCTTCCGGTTCCGTTGACCTGCTGTTCCAGTGCGGCGGCTCCGACACCATCGAGGGCGGCCTGGATCTGGTGGACGAGGGCAAGGCTGAGGATCTGACCTACTTCCGTAACGGCTACGGCAAGATTCAGTTCGACTGCAGCCAGTTCCCGACCGATTCCCAGAACGTCCGTCAGGCGATTGCCTACTGCCTGGACCGCAACGAGTTTGCCCGTCAGTATTCCGGCGGCTATGCGGCTGTCGTGCACAGCTACTACGGCCTGGCTCAGTGGGAGTACCAGGAGTCCAAGACCTGGATCGACGAGAACCTCGAGACCTATGAGAAGAACATCGACAAGGCCAAGGAGCTCCTCGAGGCTGACGGCTGGAACAAGAACGCCGACGGCAGCGCGTACTCCGGCACCGGCACCCGTTACAAGGAAGTCGACGGCGAGCTCAAGCCGCTCGTGATCGAGTGGGCGAACACCGACGGCAACCCGGTTTCCGAGCTGCTTGCCACCATGCTGCCTGAGGCCATGAGCGAGGCCGGCATGGAGCTGAAGGCCACCACCATGGACTTCCCGACCCTGCTGGCCGGCATCGACCACACGGGCGACAAGATCTACAACATGTACAACCTTGCCACCGGCTTTGCGCTCGCCAGCTCGCCCTGGTACTACTACTCCACCGATCCGGTGTGGATGCAGGGCGGTTACAACAGCAACTGGATCTCCGACACCGAGCTGGAGGCTGCCGCGTATGCGCTCAAGCCGATTGCCTATGATGACAACGAGTCCTGGCTGCCCGCCTGGCAGAACTTCATCAAGGTGTGGAATGAGAAGATGCCCGACGTCCCCCTGTATTCCGACGAATATTATGATTTCTATTCGCCGAAGCTGAAGGGATGGGAGTCCACCTCCGTTTGGGAGTGGTCCAGAGCTGTCCTTGACGCTTGGGTCGTGGAATAAAACCAGGTATCCGGCGGAACCTCGCCCTGCGCGGGTTCCGCCTTCTTTTTTTCCGGCAGCGGGGAGCCGCAAATTTGAAACGGGGGAAAGGTGAATGGGCAAAGGAAGATATTTGCTGAAGCGATTTATTTATATCGTTTTCGTGTTTTTTATCATTTCAATCCTGATGTTCGCGATTTACAAGTCCATGCCGGGCGATCCGGTGGCGATCATGCTCGGCGACAGCAAGACCAGCATGAAGCCGGAAGCCTACCAGGCGCTTTATGACCAAATGGCGGAACGGCTTGGCCAGAACAAGCCGCTGCCGGTCCAGTATTTTGGCTGGATGGGCAACATGCTGACGGGAAACTTCGGCTACTCCACCGAGTATAAAAAGGAGGTTTCCCAGATTATCGCCGCGCCGATGACCAATACGATTCTGCTGAACCTGTTCACGATGTTTGTCGTGTTTGTTATTTCCATTCCGCTCGGCATTGCGACGGCCGTGCGCAAAAACGGCGTGTTTGACAAGGCGGTGCAGGTTGTGACGATTGTGGGATACAGTATCCCCTCCTTCATCATCGCCCTGCTTGCGATTTTTACCTTCGCGGTCAAGTTCCCCATCTTCCCGATCAGCGGTCTGCGAACGGCCGGCATGGATGCGGGGGGATTGGATGGAGCGCTGGACACACTCTGGCATATGACGCTGCCTGTTCTCGTCATGTCGGTTTCCGGTATCGGCGGCATCACGCGCTACGTGCGTGCCTCCATGATCGACGTGCTGCGCATGGATTATATCAAAACGGCGCGCGCCAAGGGCCTGCGGGAGAAGACGGTCATTTATATCCATGCCTTCCGCAACGCTCTGATTCCGATTGTAACGATTACGACGTGGTGGATCATCGGCCTGTTCGGCGGCTCGATCGTCATCGAGTCTGTCTTCCTGATTCCCGGCCTCGGCAAGATGCTGATTGACGCTCTCATGCAGCGCGACTTCGCGGTGGTGCTGACCATGCAGATGTTCTACGTCATCCTTTCGCTGGCCGGAAACGTGCTGATGGACATTGCTTACACTTTGGTGGACCCGCGCGTCCGCCTCGAGAATTAAAGGGGGGAGACGCATGCCGAAAAAAGAAAAAAGAACCCGGCGCCGCTCCACGATCTCCAAGGCTGGACAGCGCATGGTGATGGGCGGCCTCCCGCAGGAAGAGGACGAGGTACTCCAGAGCCCTCTGCAGATGGTGCTCCACTCCTTCCTTCACGACAAGGTGGCAATGACGGGTCTGGTCCTGTTCATTGTGATTTTCCTGTGCTGTGTGGTCCTTCCCTTCTTCTATCCGATTGATCTGTACTACCAGGACGTTACGCAGGCAAACGTCGCGCCCGGCTTCAGCATGCTGAACGTGCCGTCGCGTCTGGCAAACAATGCCCAGCAGCTTTCCGTCGGCAGTACGTTCTCCGTCGGTATTGACAAGGAGGGCAACGTCTACGAATGGGGAACCTTCCCCACGGACAAGCTCAAGAGTATCCCGAGCGCAAGCGAGACGGGAAAGCTGACAATGATCTCCGCCGGCCTGGACCACGTCGTCGCGGCCAATGAGGACGGCCAGATCTTTACCTGGGGCAACAACCGCATGGGCCTGGAATCCATCCCGATGGATCTGCGCACCGGCGGCAACAACATCAAGCAGATTATGGCGGGCTACCAGATTTCCCTCGCGCTGACCGAAGAGGGCGAGATGTACAACTGGGGCAGCGATTACCTGCTGAACATCACCTATCCGGAGGGCGTGCAGGGCAACATTGAAAAGTTTGCCGCGAGCACGAACATCGTCATGGTCCTGACGAAGGACGGCGAGGTTGTGCCGCTCACAAACAAGACCTCCGCCTACACGGCCATTCCCGAGGAGATCCAGGGGAACGTTGTGGATCTGGCTCTCACCGATGAGAGCGCCGCCGCTCTCACCTCCGACGGCCGCGTCTATACCTGGGGCAACAACATCAAGGGCTCTCTGAATATTCCGGAGGAGATTCAGGGCCGGGTGGCTTCCGTTGTGGGAGGCCGTTATCACTTCACCGCCATTCTGAACGACGGCTCTGTCGTCAGCTGGGGCGACAACACCCACGGCCAGGCGAGCGCGCCCTCCGCCGGGGAGAAGATCTCGGAAGTGGATGCGGGCTATTACGCAAACTACGCCATCACCGAGAGCGGCAAGGTCGTTTCCTGGGGCCTGAAGGGCTACCTCATGGGCACGGACGGCTTCGGCCGTGATATTTTCCGCCGTCTGCTTGTCGGCGGCCGCATGACGATGACCGTCGGTGCGATTGCCGTTATCATTTCGAGCATCATCGGTATCCTGATCGGCGGTATTTCCGGCTATAAGGGCGGGAAGGTGGACAACCTTCTCATGCGTCTGGCCGAAATTGTCTCTTCGATTCCGTTTTTGCCGTTCTGTATCATCCTTTCCTCGATTCTCGGCAACAGTATCAGTGAGACGCAGCGTATTATTCTCATCATGGTCATTCTTGGTTTGCTGTCCTGGCCGGGCATTGCCCGTCTTGTGCGCGGCAGCGTGCTCGCCGAGCGTGAGCAGGAGTTCGTTACGGCGGCCCGCGCTCTCGGCGTCAAGGAGTTCGGCATCATTTTCCGTCATATTCTGCCGAACATCGTCACGGTTATCATCGTCAACGCCACGCTGGACTTCGCGACCTGCATGCTGACGGAGTCGTCGCTCTCCTTCATCGGCTTCGGCGTCAACGAGCCGAACGCAACCTGGGGCAACATGCTCACCGGCGCGCAGAACGGCCAGGTCATTGAAAACTACTGGTGGCGCTGGGTGTTCCCGGCCTCCGTGCTCGGCATCTGCACCATCAGCATCAACTGCATCGGCGACGGCCTGCGCGACGCCATCGATCCGAAGTCGAAAGAGAGGTGAGCCGCGCGATGAGTTTGCTTGAAGTCAAAAACCTGCACACGTATTTCAAGACGAAGAAGGGCATTGTCAAGGCCGTCAACGACGTCACCTACAGCCTCGAGGCCGGCCAGACCCTCGGCATCGTCGGCGAGTCCGGCTCCGGCAAGAGCGTTTCCGCCATGAGCATCATTAAGCTCCTCGACGGCAACGGCTACATCGAGAGCGGCGAAATCACCTTCAACGGACGCGATATCCTCAAAGCCACGGATAAGGATATGTACCATATCCGCGGCAATGAGATCTCCGTCATTTTCCAGGAGCCGATGACCTCCCTCAACCCGGTTTTCACCGTGGAGCGTCAGATCGGCGAGGTGCTGCAGATTCACCAGAAGCTCAGCAAGAAGGAGGCCCGCGCGAAGGTTGCGAGTCTGCTGGCCGACGTCAAGATCCCCAACCCGGAGCGCGTCGCGAAGCAGTATCCCTTCCAGCTTTCCGGCGGCATGCGGCAGCGCGTGATGATCGCCATGGCCCTGGCCTGCCGCCCGAAGCTCCTCATTGCCGACGAGCCTACCACGGCGCTCGACGTGACGATTCAGGCGCAGATCCTGAAGCTCATGAATGAGCTCAAGGAGCAGACAGGGGCTTCGATCCTGTTCATCACCCATGACCTCGGCGTCATTCATGAGATGGCCGATGAGGTGGCCGTCATGTACTGCGGGCAGATTGTGGAGAAGGCTTCCGCCAGGACGATCTTCCACAACGGCGTGTATTCGCATCCGTACACCGAGGCTCTTATGACCTCGATCCCGCGTCTGAATACGCCGAAGGGCCAGCGCCTGGAGGCAATTCCCGGCGCGGTGCCGAATCCGCTTTATCTGCCGCAGGGCTGCAAGTTTGCCCCGCGCTGCAAATACTGCACGCAGAAGTGCATGGAGGCCGAGCCGCCCCTGCAGGAGGTCGCGCCGAATCATCTTGTCCGCTGTTTCTATGCGGAGAAAGCGGGGAGGAAAGACAATGTCGAATGAGAACCGTAACGTACTGCTGGAAATCCGCGATCTCAAGCAGTATTTCCCCGTCAAGAAGACAAAGCTGCGCGAGAAGCAGCGCTATGTCCGCGCGAACGACGGCATCACCCTTGACATCTACGAGGGCGAAACGCTTGGTCTTGTGGGCGAGTCCGGCTGCGGCAAGTCGACCTTTGGCCGTACGCTTCTGCAGCTCTACCCGCAGACGCACGGCGAGGTAATTTACCACAAGGACGGCAAAGCAATCGATCTGAAAGCGCAGTCCAGGGAGGAGATCCGCGTTCTGCGCAAGGATCTGCAGCTGATTTTCCAGGACCCGTATTCCTCGCTCAATCCCCGCATGACGGTCGGCCAGATCATCGGCGAGGGCCTGACGTCCCATGGTATCTATAAGCGCGGCGATCCGGCCATGCGCGATTATATCTTCAAGGTGATGGAGGACTGCGGCCTGGCAACCTACATGTTCGGCCGCTATCCGCACCAGTTCTCCGGCGGTCAGCGTCAGAGAATCGGCATTGCCCGAAGCCTGGCGCTCAATCCCCGTTTTGTTGTCTGCGATGAGGCGGTATCGGCCCTCGACGTGTCGATCCAGTCGCAGATTCTGAATCTGCTCTCCGACCTCAAGGAGAAGCAGAAGCTGACGTATCTGTTCATCACGCACGATCTGAGCGTCGTCAAGTATATCAGCGACCGCATCGGCGTGATGTATCTCGGCAACATGGTCGAGCTTGCCCCGACGGAGGAACTTTTCGAGAACACGATGCACCCGTACACCGAAGCCCTGCTGTCCGCTATCCCCGTGGTGGACGAGGAGGACAGGCGCGAGCGCATCCTGCTCGAGGGCGATATTCCGAGCCCGGTCAATCCGCCGTCAGGCTGTAAGTTCCACACCCGCTGCCGCTACTGCCAGCAGAAGTGCAAGGACGAGATCCCCGAGTGGATCGATGTGGGAAATAACCACTATGTCGCCTGCCACTTCCCTCTCAAAGGCAAGAAAGGATAAGCTTCCATGCTGTTTGGAAAGAAGATTAACCGTGTGATTGACGTAAAGAAGGCGGAGGAGCGCTTTGCGAAGGATCGCGAACAGCTTCCTCTGGAGAAAAAGGATAAGCCCGCGATGATTCTTGCGGCGCTGATTGTTTTCGTCCCTGCCTTCCTGCTTGTCGTCGGTTTCTTCGCCCTCGTCCTTTACCTTTTCTTTTTCCGCTTCTTCTAATTTGTCAAGGTTCCTGCCAAGGAGCTTTGCCGGTCTTCCTTTCCCGCTCTCCCTGTTTCACAGCGCGGGCTGAAGGCCCGTGCGGTGGTTCAGACAAAACAAAGGCCCCGCTGCGACGTGTACGGTCCTATTTTGTGCGGACGGTACATCTGTCGCGGCGGGGCCTTTTCGATCTTTTTGGGGCGACAGGATTTTGGAGGCGATCGGAGGCGTTCACAGAAAAGCGTTTATTTTTTTCGCAGGATCGGGTACGATAAGCGTAAAGACATGCTGTCCGGCATTACGGCGCGGAACGGCAGAAGAACCGATCGTATGGGAGGATGAGAAAATGATTCAGACACTTGAATCGGCGAAGCGTGCATTTGCGCAGGAAGCGGGCTGCAGCGCGCTGAGCTGGAGCTCGGAGGATGGCCGCCACCTCTGGGGACGCAATTTTGACTTTAACCGTCTCGCGGAGGGCACGCAGATAACCCTTGCTCCGCGCGGCACGGTTTACCATACCTGCGGCTGTGACCTTGAGCACAGCGCCCGCCCTGAGACGGCCTGCACGGCCCGCTATGCCGCCATTGGTACGGGTCTGCTGCTTCCTCCGGCCGTTCCCATTCTCTATGAAGGCGTCAACGAAGCGGGACTGATGGGAGGCCAGCTCTATTATCGCGGCTTTGCCGCCTATGAAAAGGAAGCCCGTCCCGGCACGCTGGCTCTGCAGCCGCCGTTTCTCGTTTCACATTGTCTGGCTCAGTGCGCCTCGGTGGAAGAGGTCGTCCGTCTCGTGCAGGAGGAGGCGACGCTTGTCTCCGTGCCGCTTCTTGGAGCCGTTCCCACGCTGCACTGGTCGTTCTCGGATCGCACGGGCGAGACGGTGGTGATCGAACCGGATCAGGACGGTGTGCATGTGTACCGGAACACGATCGGCGTGATGACGAACAGCCCAGGCTATGGCTGGCACCGGACAAACCTTCTCGCGTACGCAGGCCTGCGGGATCTCGATTACGACGATGTCACGTATGAGGGGGACCGGCAGGAGCAGTGCTTCTCCGGAAGCGGCGCGCAGGGCCTTCCGGGGGACTGGAGCTCTCCCTCGCGGTTTGTACGCCTTGCGTTCCTTAAAAAACATGCCGTCAAGGCTCCAGGCGAAGAGGAGGCCGTCGCGCGCATGCTGCGTCTTTTCCAGAGCGCTTCTTTCCCGCTCGGCGCTGTGCGGGTCAGCAATCCGGGGGAGCCCACCGCTCTCGACAAAGACGTCGTCGAGTTTGACTACACGATCTATACTGCGATCTACTGCGCGGAATCGCTGCGCGTATACTGGACGACGTACGAGGATCAGCGCGTGCGCTGCGCGGACCTGAACCACCTTCTGACACGGACGGAACCCGTACAGTTCGCTTTCTCCCGCCGTCCCGATTTCCTCCTGCTTACGAAAGAGGAGTAACGCGCTTCCCCGTGTGCGGGCCCGGAGGAAACGCCGGCGCGGGAGACATCGGCAAGGGGCGGCTTTCCGGCTGCGAGCGAATCGGTGCAGGACGCTGCCGCCGGCCGGAAGAATCCCCCCGCCCACGGCCCTGCGGAAATTCGGGAGGATTGCGTGAGGCTGCGGTGTGGGCATATGGGAAAGGGCCTGTGCAAATCGAAAACGAAACAGTACCCTGCGCAAAAGTAGAATCCCATGACGAAAATCGGCCTCAAAAGGAGCGGTTCAGCATCCTTTTGAGGCCGGTTTTTTGTCCGTTGTTTCGGGGCGCGTTTTTTGCAGCGATTGCTTTGCTGTCCACCAGACGTGCCGCAGGAAAAGCTTTTACACCGGAATCAGCGCGATAAGGGCGCACAGCGCAGCGCCGCAGAGGGTGGGGACGAGGAACGCGGCTGCCGTCCACTTCAGACTTTTCGTCTCCCGGAGGATGGTCGCAAGCGTCGTCGCGCACGGCCAGTGCAGCAGAGAGAAAACCACCATACAGACCGCCGTTTTCCATGTCCATCCGTTTGCAAGCAGGAGGGACTGCAGCTGCGGCAGAGAGAGCTCGGAAAGGCTTCCCTGCGCCATGTACGTCATGATGAGGATCGGCACCACAATCTCATTTGCGGGCAGACCGAGAATAAAGGCGAGTAAAATGGCCCCGTCAAGGCCGAGGATACGGCCGATTGGATCAAGCGCCTGCGCGCAGTGCGAAAGCAGGCTGGCTCCGCCCACGTCCACGTTGGCGAGAATCCACAGCAGCAGACCGGCGGGGGCGGCCACGGCGGCGGCCCGCGCCAGCACAAACAGCGTCCGGTCGAGCACGGAACGTACGAGAATCTGCCCGATCTGCGGCCGGCGGTACGGCGGAAGCTCCAGTGTGAACGACGACGGCACGCCGCGCAGGATGGTCGCGGAGAGCAGCCGCGAGACAAGGAAGGTCATTCCCACGCCGAGGAGAATCACGCCTGTGAGCAGCAGGGCGGGGACGACGCCGCCCGCGCTTCCCGCCGCGAAAAAGATGGTCAGGATGGTGATGAGCGTCGGGAACTTGCCGTTGCAGGGGACAAAGCTGTTCGTCACGGTGGCGAGCAGGCGTTCACGCGGGGAATCGATGATGCGGCAGCCCACAACGCCCGCCGCGTTGCAGCCGAAGCCCATGCACATGGTGAGCGCCTGTTTGCCGCAGGCGTGCGCCTTCTGGAAGGCGTGGTCGAGGTTGAAGGCAACGCGGGGCAGATAGCCAAAGTCCTCGAGAATGGTGAAGAGCGGGAAAAAAATGGCCATCGGCGGCAGCATGACGGACACAACCCAGCAAAGAACCCGGAACATCCCGTGTACGACGGCTCCCGTCAGCCAATCGGGCGCACCGCAGGCTGCAAAGAGCGAGGCGAGCCCATCCTCCGCCGCCGTCCCGAGCGAGGAGAGCAGCTCCGAGGGAACGTTTGCTCCCGCGATGGTGAGCCAGAACACGAGGGCGAGCAGCAGCAGCATGACCGGGATGCCGGTCAGGCGGCTTGTAAACAGGCGGTCGAGCTTTCGGTCGCGGGCAAATCCGCCGCCGGGCGGGGCGGTTACGCAGGCTTGTGCGATGCGCTCTGCCTGCGCGATGAGCCTTCCGGCCACCAGATCCTGCAGCAGTCCCGCGTCGACGCCCTCTCCGGCCAGCATTTCCCGTGCCCTCCGCGCTTCCTGACGCACGCTGTCCGCGTTTGGCAGGCCGTCGACGAAGGAGGAAAAACCGTCCGTCCAGCTTTCCTCAGGCTCAAGCAGCCGCAGGCTCAGCCAGCGCGCCGAGGGGCCGGGCTGCGGCAGTGTGCCGAGGCAGGGAAGCAGGGAGGAGGCCGCCCGTTCAATCGCGGGGCTGTAGAGGATGCGGGGCGGGTTGGGCGCGTCGCCGCGCGAGACCTTGCCGACGGCCCGCATGAGAGCATTCAGGCCGCGGCGGCTTCGGGCGCTGGCTGCCGTGACCGGTACGCCGAGTTGTTCGCGCAGCTGCTTGAGATCGACGCGGATTCCCTTGCGCTCGGCTTCGTCCATCAGGTTGACGCAGACGACGGTACGCGGAAGAATTTCAATTGCCTGCAGCACCAGATTGAGGTTGCGCTCCAGACATGTCGCGTCGCACACAATGACGGCGGCGTCAGCTCCGCCGAAGCAGAGAAAGTCGCGGGCGGCCTCCTCCTCGGCAATTCTTCTTGCTTCGGCTTCTTCGTCAAAGTCCGGATCCTCGATAAAGCGGATATAGTCGATATCGATTTGCCCATAGGTGTTGAACGGGTCGAAACGAAGTCCGGTAATGGTATCGCTCCAATTCTTGTTCT
>ERZ1673738.1645-NODE-1645-length-32521-cov-6.484414_pt1 | contig 32521 bp, 23 predicted proteins | sample MGYA00580198_ERZ1673738 | MGnify/ENA primary metagenome ERZ1673738 (study PRJEB41218, sample SAMN15661784) | gut metagenome | host: Homo sapiens | place: Canada: London | collected 2015-08-20/2019-03-30 | study: EMG produced TPA metagenomics assembly of...
AGTGATTCAGATGTATTTGAAAAGAAAAGTAGATGCTTTCTTAGAGGAATGGAAATACAACCTAATTCGACCGTTCATTGAAAAAGTGGACGGTCTTTCTTTTTGTCAAAGTTCACTTCCGTTGAGAACTTGGCTAAAAATAAGTCCAACTTATCAATTGAATGCTACATAGCCGCCGGTGATTCCCTCATCGGCGGCTAAATCTTTATGAAGGAGGAAGCAAAATGACAAACGAAGAACTGAACACCGCTTTATATAAGAAGGTGTTCGCAGAACAGGAGCAGTACCGGGAGTGGTTGCTGTCCCAGTCGCCAAATGAAATCCTAAACCACTGCTACGAGTACACGGTACGGGAGGACATTGTGCTGGCGTTGGAGGAATACGATTTATCCAACAAGCAGTGCAAGGCACTCCTGAAGTCACCCAGTCCTCTCGCGGATGTGTTCAAGGACTTTGAAAAGCGGGAGACCGACCACATGGATAACATCCGCGACACCATCGAATGTCGTGCCAATACAATAGTCAGATCCGATTCGCTGACGCTCCTGCATGAAACGAGGTAATCCCCTATGAGCTATATCGCGGCAGAGGATATTTTAGAAGCTAAGAAAATGGATCTTTTAACTTTTCTTCGCAATTATGAACCGCAGGAGCTCGTGCATCCCGGAGAGAAGTCCGGAGCGCTGAGGCGCGGGTGTCTCGAGGAAAATGCCCGCGGCATTTTCTTAGCAAGCATCGTGCTTTGACGGCACATTGGCTTGTTGGGGTAACCCCAAACCCTTATTACACGCGGAAAGGAGGCAGCATGGCCAGAAGAAACATCAAAATCGACCTGCGGCTCAGCGAGCAGGAAATGGAGCGGCTGCGCCGGGATGTGACACGATCCGGCTGGTCCCGGGAGAAGTATCTCCGTGCGCTGATCGAGCACAGCGTCATAAAAGAGATGCCGTCTATGGACCTCGTCGCGGTGCTCCGCAATCTTCAGCAGATCAATAACAACATCAACCAGATTGGGCTCGTCGCCAACGCCAAAGGCTTTATCGACACGGCGGCCTACTGGGAGAACGTTGACTGGCTGAAAAAGACGATCCATGAATTATTGGAGGTGATGTACGGTTCATGGCAGTAACATCCCTGTGGCGTGTCCGGGGGTATATCGGCAAGGTGCTCCTCTACGCCGAGAATCCGGATAAGACCACAAACCCTGAGACGATCCCATCCATACCAAATGCCAACTGCGAAGCTCTGGAGGACGTGATCGCCTACGCCGGCCGCGAGGCTGCAACCAATCAAAGGCAGCTCGTCACCGGTGTAAACTGCACCGCCGGGACGGCCCGCAGCGAAATGATAGCCGTGAAAAAGCGGTTCCGTAAGGAAGACGGGACAATCGCTTATCACGGCTATCAGTCGTTTCGGGAGGGCGAGGTCACGCCGGAGCAGGCGCACCGCATCGGCATCCGGCTGGCCGAAGAGCTGTGGGGCGAGCGGTATCAGGTGCTGGTGGCAACGCATGTGGATAAGGAGTCCCACATCCATTCGCATTTCGTTATCAACACGGTCTCCTTCGTGGACGGCAGGAAATTCTACCGCTCCAACGAAGACTACGCCCGGATGCGTGAGGTATCGGACCGGTTATGCCGGGAATACGGTCTCTCGGTCGTTCGCCGCCCAGAGGGCAGACGCGAAAACTACAGTGCATGGTCTGCGGAGAAAAACGGCAAGCCCACCAACCGCAGCCTCATCCACGCCGATATCGACCGCGCCATCGCGGCTTCCCTGACGACGGCTGAGTTTTTCCAAACGCTGGCGAATATGGGCTACGAGCTGAAGCTCACCACGGAATCCGGTAAGGCGCTGCAGCGCCCCTCTCTGCGGCCGCAGGGCTCAGCGAGGTTCTATCGCTTCGACCGCCTGGGCGCGGAGTATACGCTGGACACCATCGAGAGCCGCATTTTAGAGCGCATCCGTCGTCAGGCGCCTTTTCCGGAGGATGAGCAGCGGCAGTACCGGAAGTACCGCACCGAGCATCCGCCCCACACCAAAGCCAAGGGGATCGCGGCGCTCTATTACTATTACTGCTACGAGCTGCACATTTTCCTCCGCTTTCCGGCTTCTGTGACGAGGCTCTCGGCTGCTATGCGGCAGGATCTGCGGAAACTGGACCGGCTGGACGAGCAGACCCGGTTTTTGGAGGAAAACCAAATCGAGACTTACGCGGATCTTGACAAGTATCGGGAATACGCCAACGGTGAGGTCGCTGCCCGCACAGCGGAGCGAACCGGTCTCCGAAACAAGCTGAAGCGGACGATCCGCGCCGGAGACGCGCTCACGGTCGAGGAGATGAAACAGCAGATTGCGGGTGTCTCCGGGGAAATCAAGAAATTACAGGAATCCCTGAAAATCTGTGACAGCGTCCGGCAGCGCGCCGAAGACATTCAGACGCAGCTGGACGCGCTGCAAAACGAACGAAAGGAGCAGGAAGATGAACTATTCGGGAGAAGCGGCGGAACAGGTCGTGAGGATGAGCCTCAACGGCGTGGAAGTCGCCGCTAAAATCAGCGGCAAGGCGGCCGAGCGGCTGGCCGTTTTGCTGTATGCAATTCTGCGGGATCAGAAAAAGACCCGCGGCAAAATCCGCTTAACCAATATGCTGAAAAGCGGCAAGGAGCTGAAGGTATTCGCCGTCCGGGACGGCGAGCTTCGGAAATTCTGCGAGGAGGCCAAAAAGTACGGCGTCCTTTATTGCGTACTGAAGGACAACAACGCCGCGGATGGCCTTACCGACATTATGGTCCGGGCGGAGGATGCCGGGAAGATCAACCGCATTTTTGAGCGCTTCGGCCTGGCCACGGTGGACATGGCCTCGGTGAAAACGGAGATCCAGCAGTCCCGCAAGGACAAGGCAAAAGGCGGTGATGACATTTCCACGCCGGAGCGCACTCAGACAGCAGACGACAAGCTGAATCAGTTCCTGGAAGCGGTAGCTGCTGAGCAGCCCGACCCCACGGCGGAGCAGGCGGAAAATGCAAACCCTACCACGGCCCGGACGGCGAAGTCCCGTCCGTCCGAGCGTTTCTCCGGGAGCAGAGACTCCCGCGGCGGCGGGGACGGCTCTGAACGATGCTCCCGTCCCTCCGTGCGGGAAGAACTGCGGGAGATCCGCCGCGAGCAGGGGCAGAAGCTGCCGGAGACCGGGCGGGAGAATGTGCACATCCCCATTCGCGTTAAGAAGAAGTGCGACAAGGAGTTGTCCCTGTGATGGCCGAAGGCAAAGTGGTCATGACGCTGGACAGCTTTGAGCAGCGACTGCTGGTCGGAGCTCTTACGGATTTCCGCAATGAGCTGATCCGCGAAGAGCGGCCCACGGAAGATGTGGACGTTTTGCTTCTGAAGGTCATTGACGCGGCACCACAAAAGGAACGAAAGAAGGCAGACCGTGCGGCACGATAAATTCTCGAAACAGAACATCCTCCTATACTGCCTCGGCACGATTCCCGTCGTGTGGCTGGCGTTACGGATTGCGCCGTTCATGGAGGATGGTCTCCCCGGGCTGATCCGAAACTTTGGGGCGGCGATGAGCTGCCCATTTTATATCACGCTCTGCGAGGACAGCCTGAAAACAGTTCTCATTTTGCTGCTGTGTTACGGACTCGCTATTGGAATGTATCTCTCCACCCAGCGCAATTACCGGCGGCGGGAGGAGCACGGCTCCGCCCAATGGGGCTCTCCGGCGCAGGTAAACAGGAAGTACGCAGACAAAGTCCCGACGCAAAACAAGATCCTCACCCAGAATGTCTCCGTCGGTCTGGACGGCCGCAGACACCGGCGCAATCTTAATACCCTGGTCTGCGGCGGCTCCGGCGCGGGTAAGACGAGGTTCTTTGCCAAACCGAACCTGTGTCAGGCAAATTCCAGCTATGTTGTGCTTGACCCGAAGGGTGAGCTTCTGCGTGATACCGGAAACCTTTTCTCGGCCAAGGGGTACGACATTAAGGTGCTGGATCTCATCAATATGGAGAAGAGCCATTGCTACAACCCGTTTGTGTATCTGCGCAGCGACAACGATATCCAGCGTCTGGTGACGAACCTCTTCAAGAACACCACACCGAAGGGCTCGCAGAGTCAGGACCCGTTCTGGGATCAGGCGGCGACCATGCTTCTATTGGCGCTCATCCTCTACCTGCACTACGAGGCCCCGCCGGAGGAGCAGAACTTCCCGATGGTCATGGAGATGATCCGCGCCGGGGAGGTACGAGAGGACGACGAGACCTATAAGTCTGCGCTGGATATCCTCTTTGAACGGCTGGAAATGCGGAATCCGGAGCATATCGCCTTGAAGTATTACCGGAGCTATCACTCCGGCAGCGGCAAAACCCTGAAGTCCATCCAGATTACCCTGATCTCCCGTCTGGAAAAGTTCAATCTGGAGAGTCTTGCCAGCATCACACAGAACGATGAACTGGAGCTATGGAGTATCGGCGAAAAGAAAACGGCGGTCTTTGCCATAATCCCGGACAATGACAGCTCCTTCAGCTTCCTCGTGGGGATGCTTTATACTCAGCTGTTCCAGCAGCTCTATTATCAGGCGGACGTTATCCATGGCGGCCGGCTGCCGGTACACGTCCATTTCTTGATGGACGAGTTTGCAAACGTCGCGCTGCCCGATGAATTTGACAAGCTGCTGTCCACCATGCGCTCCCGGGAAATCTCGGTGTCGATCATCATACAGAATCTGGCGCAGCTGAAGGCGCTGTTTGAAAAGCAATGGGAGTCAATCGTCGGCAACTGCGATGAGTTTCTCTATCTCGGCGGAAACGAGCAGTCCACGCACGAGTACGTCTCCAAGCTGCTCGGGAAAGAGACAATCGATACGAACACATACGGGCAGTCCAAAGGCCGGAACGGCAGCTACTCCACCAACTGGCAGCTGGCAGGCCGTGAGCTGATGACGCCGGACGAGGTGCGCATGCTGGATAACCGGTATGCGCTTCTTTTTATCCGTGGCGAGCGGCCGGTGGAGGATCTCAAGTTCGATATCCTGAAGCATTCGAACATTGCGCTTACCACGGACGGCGGGGCCGAGCCCTACCGGCACGGCGAAGACAGCATCAGCATTGCGGCCCTGTCCATTGACGAGGGCCTGCTGAAAAAGGCCGGTGCAGAACCGGTCGGCGAGGACGAGTACCTCTTCTTCTGCGAAGAAGAGCTCGAAGAATTACTGCAAAAGAAAATGGAGGAAAAACAGCATGAACAAGAAAACCAAGAACAAAATTGAGAATTCCAGCAAGGTCAAGAAGGCCTTTCGTGCTTACTGTGCCCTTGTTGTCACCGTGGCGTTGATTATGGCGTTGTCCGCCGCAGCCTTTGCCGCGGATGACCCTATCGCTGTGGTCAATAATCTGTCGGACTTCATCTTCGGTCTGATCCGCGCGGTGGGGCTGATTATTCTGGGCTGGGGCGTTGTGCAGGTCGGCATGTCCTTCCAGAGTCATGATCCAAGCCAGCGCTCCAACGGTTTTCTGACGCTGGCAGGCGGCATTGTGATTACCTTCACCAAGGAAATCCTTGATCTGATCGTCGGCTGACCCGTTATCCGAAAATACGGGGCGGCTTCCCAATAAGAAGCCGCCCCAGAAGGAGGTGCAAGTATGTCGGATAACTGGGTCGTACAAAATCTCGAAAACGCCCTGGAGACATGGAACGAGAAGCTGGCGGAAATCTGGCAGCTCCTCACGCAGTCGCCAGAGGAATTTAAAGGCGGCGCGATCTGGAATGTGATCGTCGGCATCCACGGCGCGGTGCAGGCTATCGGGCTGGCGCTGCTTGTGTTGTTCTTCGTTGTGGGCGTGATGAAAACCTGCGGCTCCTTTGCGGAGACCCGGCGGCCGGAAACCGCTCTGAAGCTCTTCATCCGGTTCGCTCTGGCCAAAGGCGCGGTAACCTACGGGCTGGAACTGATGATGGCGCTTTTCCGCATCGTGCAGGGAGCGATCTCCACGATTATGGACTCCGCCGGTCTAGGCGCTGCACAGGAAACGGTTCTGCCGCCGGAGATCATAACCGCTGTGGAAGACTGCGGCTTCTTTGAGAGTATCCCCCTGTGGGCGGTGACGCTGATCGGTGGGCTGTTCATTACGGTGCTTTCTTTTGTGATGATCATGACGGTATACGGGCGCTTTTGCAAACTGTATCTCTATTCGGCCATTGCGCCCATTCCGCTCTCGTCCTTTGCCGGGGAGCCGAGCCAGAACGTGGGGAGAAGCTTTCTCAAAAGCTACGCTGCCGTGTGTTTGGAAGGCGCAATCATTGTGCTCTCGTGCATCATCTTCTCCCACTTCGCTGCATCGCCGCCCATCGTCAAGACCGACGCTGCGGCCGTAACGATGGTGTGGAGCTATATTGGGGAACTCATCTTCAACATGCTCATCCTGGTCGGCTCTGTGAAGATGTCCGACCGGATTGTACGGGAGATGATGGGGCTGTAATGGCGCAAACCGTTTCTATAATATAGGGAATTTTTTGCCGCATTCCTCGTCAAAAAGTTCCCTATAAACCATTCAACCGTCTCCCACTCGGGAGGCGGTTTTCTTATACCCAAACGAAGGAGGTATCTCTTTGGAAGTCAAGATCAACCGTGAAATCCGAAACTACACGGAATCCATGTTTTTCGGACTGTCCATGCGGCAGTTCGTTTTTTCTTTGCTGGCCATCGGTGTCGCTGTGGCGCTGTACTTTCTGCTCCGCCCGTATGTAGGCCTCGAAACGCTGAGCTGGATCGTCATTCTGGCTGCAGCTCCGTTCGGTGCGCTGGGCTTCTTCAGCTACCACGGCATGAGCGCCGGGCGGTTTCTCCGGGTATGGTTTCGCTCGGAGATTCTGGAGCCGGCGCACCTCCGGGTACAGCCAACCAACCTGTATTACGAGGCGCTGAAAGGCGTCATAGAAGCTCATGAGAAGGAGGTTTACAAACGGCATGATAAAGACTCTCAGTAATCTTCTCCAGCAGGACAAAGAGAAATACCGTGTCCCGCGCCGTGTACAGGACGTGATCCCCATCCGGCGCATCTGGCCGGACGGCATTTTCCTCGTCGGGAACAAGTACTCCAAAATGTACCGCTTCACGGACATTAACTACCTCGTCGCCAGCCGTGCAGACAAGGAGTCCATGTTCCTCCTGTACTCCGAGCTGCTGAACAGTCTGGACGCTGGAGCCACCGCGAAGATCACAATCAACAACCGCCGCCTGAATCGCGTCAACTTTGAGAAGAACATCCTTATGCCGCTGCGCGGGGACGCGCGGGACATCTACCGCCGGGAATATAACCGGATGCTGCTGGACAAGGCGATGGATGGCAACGGCATCATTCAGGAGAAGTACATCACCGTCACGGTGCTCAAAAAGGACATAGAAGAGGCTCGTTCCTACTTTGCCCGCACCGGCGCAGATCTCTGCTCCCACTTCGCCGCCCTCGGGGCCAAGTGTACAGAGCTGGATGCCACCGAGCGCCTGCGCGTCCTGCACGATTTCTACCGCGTCGGCGAAGAGGTGGACTTTCACTTTGACGCGAAGGACATGATGCAGAAGGGACACGACTTCCGGGATTACATCTGCCCGGACAGTATAGAAAAGACATCGGACCGCCTAAAGATCGGCAAACGCTTCTGCCGGGTGCTGTATCTCAAGGACTACGCTTCCTATATCAAGGACTGTCTGGTAACGGAACTGACGGATCTGAGCCGGAACATGATGCTCTCCATCGACATTGTCCCCGTCCCAACCGACGAGGCAGTCCGCGAGGTGGAAACGCGGCTGCTGGGCGTGGAGACGAACATCACCAACTGGCAGCGCCGGCAGAACGCCAACAATAACTTTTCCGCCGTGATCCCCTATGACATGGAGCTCCAGCGCCGGGAGGCCAAGGAGTTTCTGGACGATCTCACCACCCGTGACCAGCGCATGATGCTGTGCGTCCTCACCATGGTTCTCACCGCGGAAACGCAGGAGCAGCTCGACAGCGACACCGAGACAGTCCTTGCCATTGCCCGAAAGCACATGTGTCAGCTTGCCGTGCTGAAGTATCAGCAGTATGACGGGCTTAATACGGTGCTGCCCATCGGGACGCGGCGCATTGACGCCTTCCGGACGCTGACGACGGAGAGCCTTGCCGTGTTCATCCCCTTCAAGGTGCAGGAGATCATGGACAAGGGCGGCATCTACTTCGGCGAGAACGCCATCTCCCACAACCTCATTATGTGCAATAAGGAAACGCTGCTGAACCAGTCGGCGTTTGTCCTCGGTGTGCCTGGCTCGGGCAAATCGTTCTCGGTAAAGGAACTGATCACCTTCCTCATGCTCAACACGGATGACGATATTCTGATCTGCGATCCCGAAGGCGAGTTTGCCCCGCTGGTAGAGGCGATGGGTAACGACATCGGCACCGTCATCCATGTAGCCGCGGGCGGCAAACACCGGCTCAACGCCATGTACATGGTAGAGGGCTATGGCGAAAAGAACTCCATTGTGGACAAGTCACAGTTTATCATGTCGCTGGTTGAGCAGATTGACAAGAGCGGCGTTGGCCCGCAGCACAAATCCATCATCGACCGCTGCACGGCGCAGCTCTATCAGGAGGCAGCAGAAACCGGTATCATCCCGACGCTCTCGGCGCTGCGCGAGAAGCTGTTGGTGCAGCCGGAAGCAAAGGCACAGGACATTGCTCTCTCGCTGGAGCTCTACACTACCGGCTCTCTGGATATTTTCGGGCACGCGGGGAATGTAGATCTGGATAAGCGTGTGGTGGTATTCAACATCCACGATCTCGGCGAGCAGCTCAAGCCCGCGGGGCTGCTGGTTATTACGGACACAATGCTCAACCGCGTCACGCTCAACTGGCAGCGCGGCCGACGCACGCATGTCTTTATCGACGAATTCCATGTGGTATTTGAAAACGAGCAGAGCGGCAACTTCTTTGCCTCGGCCTGGCGGCAGTTCCGCAAGCGCAACGCTTTCCCCACCGCCATTACGCAGAACGTGGAGTATCTGCTGGACTCTGTGCAGGCCAGCACGATGGTGTCCAACTCCGAGTTTGTGGTCATGCTCAATCAGGCAGCAAAGGATCGGGAGAAGCTGGCAAAGCTTCTTAACATCTCGAACGAGCAGATGAGCTATGTCACCAACGCGGATGCCGGGTGCGGCTTGATCCGCTATGGCCGGGCGCTGGTTCCGTTCATCAACCGCTTCCCGAAGGACACAGAGCTCTACAAGCTGATGACAACGCGTCCCGGCGAGGGCGTGTTCGGAGTGGGACGCGATGGCTGACATCAAGACGCGCGATACCGTCAGGGGGACAATTAAAGCGATAGACAAGTCCGCCGTGGTTGCCGAGCGCATGAAGGGTGCTTTCATCCGAACCAAGGAAGAGGCACAGCACGGCTCTTCCTCCACGGAGAATAGCCCGGAAGAGTACGCAGCGGATACGGTGACTGGCTATGCGGAAACTGCGACCGCTCGCGCAACCCGGGAGTTCGATAAGCGCGGACGGAAAGCTATTCAGCAGTCTGCCCGATCCCACACGAGGTCTTTTTCTGATAGACAGCCACCTACATTTACAGAAACGCCCCAGCCGGAAACGGCTGGGGCGCGGTTCAAACGGGAAGAACACAAGCGCATGTCGCTCCGTACTCAGAGAAACAGCAGCGAGACAATAAAACCGTCTGTACGGGAAAAGCGGACTCGGTCAATAAAAACCGCCGACCGGGCGGTAAAACCCGTTGAGCGGTCTGTCCGAACGGTCCGGCGGACAGCGCGTACTATTCCTGCCAATCCCGGCGTTACGGTCAAGACGGCAAACGCGTCCGCGCGGCGGGCGAAGGCTGCGGCGAGAAACTCTGTCGAGGTCGTGAAAAAGGCTACTGCCGCGGCCTCAAAAGCGATCCGGACGATCCTCGCCGCGACGAAGGCGCTTGTCAACGCAATCCTCGCGGGGAGTTGGATTGCCATCACCATTGTCTTAGTTGTTGTACTGATCGGCGCTGCCCTCTCACTCTTCGGAAGCGAAAGCGGACGAACGTCATATGTGCCGGTGAGCGAGGAGGTGGAGACCTATACGCCCATCATCCGCGTGTATGCCAATCAATACGGCATAGGAGAATACGTCGAGCTGATTAAGGCAATCATGATGCAGGAGAGCGGCGGGCAGGGGTTTGATCCCATGCAGGCGTCCGAAAGCGGTTATAACACCCGCTACCCGCGAACGCCCAACGCCATTACCGATCCGGAGTATTCCATTGATGTCGGCGTGCAGACTGTCGCGAACAGCTTGCAGCAGGCCGAGGTGGAGAGTCCTGTCGATATGGAGAATATCAGGCTGGCCCTGCAGGGCTACAATTTCGGCAACGGGTTTATCCCCTGGGCGCGGGAGAATTACGGCGGATATTCGGCCATCGCGTCGATTGAGTTTTCCAACTACATGGCCGCGCAGCTCGGCTGGAGCGGATACGGCGACAAGCAGTACCCGGCGCATGTGCTGCGCTACTACCCGTTCGGGCGTGCCTTCACCGCGGAGGGCAATCAGGCCATTGTGGAGATAGCGCTGACACAGGTCGGCAATGTAGGCGGCGAGCCTTACTGGAGTTGGTGGGGGCTGAGCGAGCGTGCAGAGTGGTGCGCCATGTTTGTGAGCTGGTGCGCCGATCAGGCTGGCTTGATCGACGCCGGCGCCATTCCAAAGTTTGAAAACTGCGTCTGGGGTGCGAACTGGTTCAAGGATAACGCCGGATGGGCGGACGGCTCTGCCGAGCCGAACCCCGGCGACATCATCTTTTTCGACTGGGAACCCGACGGATACCCGGATCACGTGGGCATTGTTGAAAAAAGCGAGGGTGGTTTGGTATACACCATTGAGGGCAATGTCAATGACGACTGCGCCCAGGGACGTTACTATGTAGGCGATACTTGCATCTTCGGGTATGGATTGCCGGCATACTAAAAATCAGGAGAGCCGGATTCTACGGCTCTCCTGTTATTATATGTCGTCGGTTACTAAATCCGGCTTCACTCTATTATAGATAGAGCCCTTCGTGGATGGCTGGATGTTATCGGATTGTTAGATTGCAAAAATGAAAGAAAAAAGGTAAAATAAATCCGATAAGTTTATAAGAATGAAAGCGAAAAAAGAAAGATGCAGGTTCATGCGAACCAGCGTCTTTCTTGTCACATGCAAAATCTTTTTTTGATAAAAGCGTCTGCAAAGACACCAATTCCCCTTCGGAAACCAGCTCTTCCATACCAACTACCCTGCCAATTGTGCGAAGACACTTTACCAAATTTGTTGCAAATTGGTCGCAAGTTGGTTTTAAACTAGTCGCAAATTGATCGAGTTTAAAGGCTGACCGGTTTCTGCAAACTGGTCAGCCTTTAAAGGTTTATTTACTTAATTCTTCTGCAATGTAATATGCTTCTGAACTTGGCGTAAAACTAACTGTGTGTATCTTTTCACCATCAGCAAGAAGTTTCTTCTCAATCATCCGGGCATTTTTTGTTGCAGTAGACACTTTGGACTTAAGCAAGTCATACATACGGAAAGCGCTTTTCTTGTATCCCGGAACATAAACCTCAAGATCAGCTAGAAGCTCTGAGTTTGACGTATATTTTTTCCCGGTGAATGTGAAGTGACAGATAAACCAGTATTCAAAACTCGGAGCTGATACGATAATCTGAATATTAGATTTTTCAGCCAGCCTTGCCGCTTTTTCCAGTTGAGCGTTTTTTACAGCGTCGACGTCGGCATCTATTAAGCAATACGCTTTGTCCCCGAGTTCTGGGGAAAAGTCGTTGTCAGCCATAAAATTTTTGAGTGTAGAAACCATGTTTACCGGGTCTGTATAATCTCCTGGCGCAAAGCGAACATTGCGATTCATATCATGCCCAAACGCTTTGAAATATAAGGTCTCCGTTTTATTTTTCCCCTCGGCGATTAAGAATACAATTGGCCGTCTTTTACGGTCTTCAGCATTTCTTCGCTTTCGCCTATAAGCGCTTTGGATTACTCCCATAAATGCGCCTCCTCAGGAATGTCGGGAATAGAACCATAGCGTCCAAGCATATATGCTTTCCGGACGTCTTCTTCCTTTCGAGGCGAAAACTCATCCAGAGAATAAAGCTCCGATTTTCCAGTTTTACGATCTTTCTCAACAAAGTATATTTGATCCCTGCGAAGGTTTTTTAGCGACATCAGAACAAGCGAGTGAGAGGAAACTATTAGCTGAGCATGTGCCTTATTTATATTGGGATTATTAAATAGGGAGAATAGATATCTCACCAGCATTGGGTGAAGGCTCGCGTCGAACTCATCAATACAAAGGGTTTCTCCTGTTTCAAACGCTTGTTTAAGCACGGGAGAAAACAGGAACAGATTACGAGTTCCTTGTGATTCCTCTATTAAAGATAAGTTGTACTGTTTTGTAGTTCCGTCATCAATCACCGAATGAACAGTTTCAATTTTTACAGCTTTTTTTGCCGCTGGAATGGTAGAAATTAAACCTCGAAGTTCCTGCGGAACCTGCTGGAGGAACTGCTCTTGAGATATATCCTTAAATTCAATATTGAAGTCATCAATATTTATATCTGCTTCGTGCAAGATCATGTTAGTGAACTTGCGCAAGGAATTGTCGGCATCATTGTCAAACATAGGTGCGGTTTGAGAAATGAGCTGATCAGAATCTATCGAATAGGTGTTAATTTTCGTCTCAAACCAAAGGTAGGGGATTCTTGTTGCTTCGCAGTTCCAGGCTGTAGCGGTTGCAAGGAATAGTTTATTTCCCGTATTTCTTTCAGTTAAAGGCTGAAGCTCTCGTTTTAGTGCAGGGGATGTAAATTTATAGGTATTGACATCTGTACGCTCGAAAATGGTTGAAGCCTTGGCTGAATTAAATACATACAGATATTCTCTTTGGACTGCTTTTTGAGTAGCAGAGAACCCGTAGACGTATTTTTTCCCCTCAGCAATAAATACGAACTCAAAAGTTGTCGGTTTGCGAATCGATTCTTCATCAAACTTAAACGGAATAATTTCTAATAGAGGGTCAATAACCTGCCGAGAATTAGACCTCCGAACCAGGAGAATAGCAGCGGTTAGGGCTGTAAAAACATTGCTTTTTCCTGCTGCGTTGGCTCCAAAGATGGCTATAGTATTTAGGCACCGATTTTTTTCGATTAACGTTAGGTTGTCAGGCAATTCTTTATCGGCAGATGGTTCCATTGATAAAACTGCCATATCCTTAAACGATTTAAAATTTTTTACAGAAAACTGTAAGAGCATGAAATGCACTTCCTTCCTTTAGAAGTATATCCATTATATAGGCTGTTATTCTTTTTTACAAGATATATTTTAATGATAATTGAAAAACAATCGCAAAAAAGCGTATAATTTTTATTATAACGATCCTTATTGTTAAACTCTACACAAAGCGCATACCCCTTATATTTGTATGCGGCTATTCTCTTGGCGGAGGTTTGCCATATTGCGTTTAATTATTTTAGACTATGCGGCATATCAGTAACACAACGCGGTAAACATGCGTATTGTCAGAAAATAGCAAGCTATTTATCCTGCGTTTTATCAAACGCGCGGAAATCAGTCTTCCTATATCAATGTGAAACTCTTTTATCCCGCCGATCATCCGGTGAACGACTTGATGAAATGGTTGTAAATTTGTCGCAAGTTAGTTTTAAACTGATCACAAGCTGTTTGCATAGATCTGCTCCAAATTGCGCGCGAGGGATATTTTCAGTTGCTGATAAGTGATAAGAAAGCCACCCGGACAGGGACACGATGTCCACTGCCGGGCGGCTTTTTCTGCCGAATAGCGCGCATCGAAGAAGCACAGCGTCCTTCCGCGTTGCGGCGTGTTTCGATGGAGGGAAAAAGACAAAAAACGTCTTTCGTGTAACACAGAAAACCACCGGTGGTCATACTTTGGCACGATTTACAATAAAACACCCCTTTGCTACAATACATAGTATTCTAGAAGTACTATGGACGCACTATGTGCAATGGAAGGAGCAGCTTTGCCCGAAAACATTATCATAAAACCTGCAATAGCCCGAGCGTATGAGGATTTCCGGCGCTCGGAGCGTGTGCTTTTCTTCAGCGCACCGTGCGGCTTCGGCAAAACGGCGGTCGCGGAAGCGCTGTGCCGGGGAGAGAAGGTGCTCTCCCTTTCTGCCGCTGCGCCGGACTTCGCCCTGCCGGAAACGGCGGACGACTGGAGCACTCTGCTCATTGACGATCTTCAGCAGCAGGACGACGCGTTCTGGCGCACGCTGTGCGACTATATCCGCCCGCGTGCCGGGAAGAAGTTCATCCTGCTCTCGCGCGGTACACCGCCGGGTGAGCTGATGGCGTTTCAGTACACGGGACTCATGACCGTGCTCGATGCGGACGCGCTTCTCTTTGACTGCCGGGATATCCGCGCGTATTTTGATGCGCACGGTGTGGCCGCCACGGATACGGAGATCGCCGCCATACAGAAGAGATCGAGCGGGTATCCGCTCGCTGTGGTGATCGCGGCGCGGTGCATGGCACCCGATAAACCCTTCACACCGGAAATCACCGCGCGGGTCTATGACGAGATCTTTCGCTACTTTGAGCCCGCGGTTTTGCAGCGGTTCAGCCTTTCCGTCCGGCGATTCCTTCTCGATCTTGCGCCGTTTCAGAGCTTTGATCTCGATATGGCGAAGGTCATCACCGGCAACGTACGTGCCGGGGAGCTCCTCGACTGGCTGCAGCGCAATACGACCATGCTGCTCTACGACGGCGTGCGCCGGTTTCGGCTCTGGCCGCAGTTTCGCGCCTTCCTCCTCTGGGAGATGGAGCGGACGTACTCCCCGGAAAAGCGCCGCGCGCTTTTTGGCCGCAGCGGACTGTACTTTGAGCTAAAGCAGGACTACGCCCACGCGCTCGAGTGCTATATCGAGAGCGGGGACAGCGCAAAAATGTCCGAGCTGCTCATCCGCAACGCCGAGCGGCACCCCGGCATGGGACACTACAGCAAAATGGAAAAATACTACCACGTATTGCCGGAAAAGGAAATTCTCGCCTCTCCCTCGCTGATGCAGGGCATGAGCATGCTCTGCGCGCTCGCAACGGATTATGCCGGTTCCGAGCGGTGGTACGGCGAGCTTGAACAGTTCGCCCGCCGCTGTACCGCGCAGGATGCCGCCGGACGAGAGGCACGAAGCCGTCTCGCATGGCTGGATATCTCGCTGCCGCAGCGCAGCACGGCGTCGCTGACCGAAACGTTCCCGGCGGTGTTCCGCCTCGTGACGAACCGGGAAATCACCCTCCCGCCGTTTTCCGTGACGAGCACGCTCCCGAGCATCATGAACGGCGGCAAGGACTTCTCCGCATGGAGCAAAAACGACGCGTTGCTCTACCGCACGCTGCGCCTTCCGGTGGAAACCGTGCTCGGGCGCGACGGCGTGGGGCTGGCCGACGCCGCCATTGCCGAGAGCCGGTTTGAAAAGGGCGAGGATATTACCTCGCGAATGCTCTCCCTCGTGCAGCGCATGGGCGAGATCCAGCGCGACGGCACGCCGGATATCGAATTTGCTGTGACGGGGCTTCTCTGCCGCAGCCTGATGGCCGCTGGCGAGCCGGAGGACGCGCGGCGCGCCGTGGAACAGATCCGCGCACGGTTCATCTCGCAGGGCGAAACGCGCTTCCTGCCGAACATCGATGCGCTTTTGTGCCGTATCGCGCTGCGCACCGGCAATCTTGACTATGTGGACGCCTGGTACCGGGAAAAGGCGCCGCGCGACGCGCTGCATCTCAATGTGATGAAGCGCTATCAGTATTTCACACAGGCCATGGCGGAGCTTTCCGCCGGAAAGCCGGATGCCGCGCTTCTGACGCTTGCGCCGCTCGAGAGCTACTGCAAGACGTGCGCACGGTATATCGACAGCATCCATCTCAGCGTGCTGCGCGCCATCGCGCTCTACCGGAAAAAGGACAGCGCGTGGAAGGACTCCCTTGCCGCGGCGCTCGCCGAGGCGGAATCGTTCGGCTTCATCCGCACGGTCAGCGTGTACGGCGCGGCGGTGCTCCCGCTGCTCGAGGCGCTCGGCGAAACAGGCAGCGCACGCTGGTACAAAAAGCTGCTCTCGGACGTGCGCATACAGGCCGCGTACTACCCGCGCTTTTTGCAGCCGCGCCTTGCCCCCGGCGAGGAGCTGACCGCCGCCGAGCGGCAGGTGCTCTCGCTGCTGTGCGCCGATAAAAGCAATGCCGAGATTGGCGAGATCATGGATATCAAGCTGACGACCGTGAAGACCCATGTCAGTCACATTCTCGATAAGCTCGGCGTAAGCCGCCGCAGCGAAGCCAAAACCGCCGCGCAGAAGCTCCGTCTCGTACCGGAGGACAGATCCTGAGAGCGCGACAGTCCACCATTCGTATCCGTAAACACTTTCAGTATATCGGAGGTCATCCCATGAAAAGACGTGTATTGAGCTTTCTTCTGGCGCTGACGCTGTGCTTCTCGCTGCTGCCGGTTTCGGCAACGGCGGAGGACGCTGCGGTGTCGCCGTCGCCCGCGGCCGCAGCCGCGGCTCCGGCGGAAGTCAAAAAGGACGAACCCGCGCCGGCGTCGACGCCTGCTCCGACACCGGCGACGACGGAGACGACTCCCGCTGCGTCCGTTGAAGACGAGGAGGACGGCGGCGAAGAGAATGATGCTGTCATCATGCCCGTCAAGCCTGCCGGGGACGGCGAGACCGGCGGCATCGCGCCCATGAATGCCGGTGAAGAAAACGGCATCGAGGTGCAGGCCGAGGGTGAGACGCCTGTGGCGAAGGTCGGCGATACAGAGTATGCCACGCTGGACGAAATTCTCGCCGAGATGGAACCGGTCGAGATCACTCTGCTCGGCAATGTCTCGGAGAATATCACTGTCTACGCCGCGACGACCATCAATATGGCCGGCTTCAGCATAACCGGCAATATTGAAGTGTATGACTGCAGCCTGACGCTGACGGGCGGCACAGTCACCGGCAAGGTAAAGGTCGATGGCGGCACGTTCACCATTCATGCTCCCGCCGGTGCTGTAGCGGCAATCAACGGCGGTCTGAATGTCATTTCCGGCTCCTGCTCCGTCAGCGGCGCGCAGGTCGGCGTAAGCGGCACGTTGTTCTTCGGCGGCGACAGCATGACCATCACCGGAACAACGCGTGCTGTCTCGCTGACGAAAGAAGCAGAGCCTGCCGGCAAGACGTTCTACGGCTCCGCTACGGTCGGCGGCAGCACGGCGGAGAAAGCAGTATTTGCTGACGGTACATACACGGTCGGCGTCGAAGCTACCAAAAAAGCTCAGCAATGTACAGGCGGGCGACTCTTCGGAGCCGGTCACCAAACCGGTGCTGACGATCTCCCCGGAGGCAACGGACATCAAGGCGGGAGCTTACGCCGAGTTCACCGTGACCTATACCGGCACCGATACGCTGGAAGCCTATATCCAAAAAAACGGACTTGACACGTACTTTGTCGTGACCCAGAAAAACAATGGGAACGGCACATATAAGATCCTTGTCGGGACCGATGCGGAAACACCTACGGGCCGTTACACGCTGTACGTTCATGAGACGGAAAACACATCCGTACAGGCGGAGGCCGCTATCAACGTCACGGGACTTCCCCGCGTAGCGGAGGTGAACGGCAAAACATATACCGCCCTCTCGGGTGCGCTGGACAATGCGAAGGACGGCGATACCGTCAAGCTGCTGGCGAACATAGACGGGAGCTTTATCATCAACAAAACGATCACGCTCGATCTGAACGGGTACAGCTGGAATAAAACCGCAACGATCGACCCGAACAGCACACTGACGCTGACAGGCAGCGGGACGGTGGCCGAGGTGACGCTCGGCGGAAAGCTTGACGTGCAGAGCGGCGATGTGACGGTAACAAAGCTGAATGTCACGAAAACTCCCACGCCCAAGACGGAACTGAAAAGCGGCAAATTCAAGATAATCAGGATAAATGACGGCGTCGGTATCACCGCGTCTGATCTGCTGGCGGACGGCTATGCCTTTTGCCTTACCGATGACCCCGCTGTAGTGAGGAACGGCAAGAAGAATACGAGTCTGACCGACGTGACGGTCCTGCCGCACGAACACCATATTGTAGACGGCGAGTGCGCCTGCGGAGAGACCTGTCTGCACACCAACTGGAAAAACGGCGTGTGCATAGACTGTGACAAGACCTGCACGCATGAGAATATAGATACTTCGACCTGCACATGCAGTACCTGCGGCGCGCAGCTTGCGGCCAGCCTGACGGCGGACAGCAATACCACCTATTACGTCGGCCTTGCCGACGCGCTGAACGCGGCGGGAAAACCGGGGAATGGCGCGCGCACCATAACGCTGCTGAAGAACGCTGCTGCGGAAACGGTCAAAGACGGCGGCGTCATGACCGCCGCAGACGCGACGATCGCTCCGGGACAGGGCGGCTCCGTTTTGCTGGACCTGAACGGCTACAGCATCACAGGCGGCGGCACGATCACGATCGGTGCGAACGGCGATATGGGCAGCCTGACAGTCACCGGCAGCGGTGACGTCAATACGACCATCCGCGTGTCTGACGGCAGACTCACGTTGGAAGCCTTCAGCGGCAAGATCACCACGCTGGAGATGGACGGGGGCGGCGGCAAAGTCGCTCCTCTCAGCTGCGGCACATTCGGGACGATCACGGCGGATACCGCTGTGACTGCCGGGGAGCTGCTGGCGTCGGGCTATGTCTTTAAAAACGCGGACGGCTATGTAAGCCAGACAACGCCGGCTGACGACCTGACCGAAGTGACCGTCGTCAAGTGTGACCACAATGACTATACGTCCGGCACCTGCCGCTACTGCGGCGAGGAGATAGAAGCAAAGCTCACGCTTGGCGCGGATACGGTGCTCTATACCTCGCTCAAGGACGCCATTGCCGCCGCACAGACGGAGGAAAATACCGGCTGCACCGTGACGCTCCTGAAGGATATGTCCGGCTCCAATATGCTCGTCAACGCCGGACGCTTCACGCTCGATCTCGGCGGCAAGCGGCTGTACGGAGATTATGGCACGCTGCTGATGCTCAGTCTCGGAAGCGATGTGACCGTCACCAACGGCACGCTCGACGCGGCCAACGCCTATGCGGTCTCGGTCGTCGGCAGCGCCTCGCTGAGACTTACCGGCACGGTGAAGGTAAGCGGCGTCAGCTGGGAGAGCACCGGCACGCTCAAAATTGAGCCCGGCGCGGTCTTCCAGATCCAGCGGTCCGACGGAAACCAGCACAAAGTGCGTCTGTCGGCGGAACGCGCCGATCTCGGTGTGTTCTATACGGAGGGCATCGCCTTTAAGGAATATAAGGCCGACGGCACGACCGGAGACTTCGTTGTTCTCGACCGGACGGCGCAGTACTATAGCGCGGGCGATCTTGTCGCCGTCGAGCATTGGAGCCACCCCTATCGGGACGGCGTGTGCCTCGATTGCGGCAAGCCCTGCCCCGGACACGATAACTTCGATTCGAGCGGCTTCTGCAGCACCTGCGCACAGTATGCGCGCGTGGCGCGCATCGATCGGGAATATTACAAAACTCTCCCGGAGGCCATTGCCGCTGCGCAGAAGCAGGACGGCTGCACCATAACGTTCCTCTGCAGCATTTCTCTCCCGGACGGAGAGGGGCTCACGATCGACCGGGGGACATTCACCCTTGATCTCAACGGGAAATTTATCATAAAGGAAGACGTCCACACGGCGCTGACCTTTACCGGCGATGCGGCTGTAACGCTCAAAAACGGTACGCTGATGACGGACAACAGCAGCAGGGTGGACATCCTGCTGAGCGATGGGGCAAACCTCACGATCGAGGACATGACCGTCGTTGGGTGGATCGTCCTCGGCAGCGAGATGAACGACAACGCCAAGCTGACGCTTGTGAGCGGCTCGATCACGGTGATCGACAACCAGAAGGGTGTCGCGTGGAAGGATATCCTCGCGCCAGATAAGCGGCTGCGCCATCCGCACAGCACGGAGCCGATCACCCTGTCGGTCATCAGCGCCGACAAGCAGCTGCACAGCGTGGACATTGAGCGCTGTGATCCGCACGGAGAGTATATTGTTGATACGGCCAATGCACGCGCCACCTGCGAATACTGCGGCACGGCATGTCCCCATATCAATACAGATCTGGACGGCAAATGCGAAAAGTGCGGCCTGAAAATGGCTTGGACCATCTCCTTTACGGACATCTACGGAAACATCAACGTGTGTTACCGGGCGACGGACGCAGAAATGCTCGCGAGCGTGGCCGAGTTCACCGCCGCGGGCGATACGAACATCCTCGCCATGATGCAGGACAGCAAGCGCCTGAATGCTCCGTTGACGATCCGCGACGGAACATTCACGCTCGATCTCAGCGGAAAGAGCATTGAAGGCGGGATGGACGCCCTGCGGCTGACCGGCAGCGCGAACGTCACGCTCACCAACGGCAGTCTGAGCGCCCTGACCAGCGGAGCCTTCGGCATCCGCGTTCAGGACGGCGCTTCACTCACCGTTGCCGACAGCGTCACCGTGGACGGCGCGCTCGTTGTGAAGGAGACCGCCGGGACTGTCACGCTCCGCGGCGGAAAATTCCAGCAGATCAAAACGGAAAACCGTTCCGGCAATCTGGCCGGTCTGCTCGCGCCGGGCTACCGCTACGACATCATAGGGGAGGACGGTACCGCGACGCCGCAGAGTTATACTGCCATGCAGGGGGCCGCTGATGTGGAAGCGAACGGCTACATCGCTGCGGTGGCGTGCGATCCCCACAAATTCGACACGAATCTCGTCTGCGAGTACTGCAACATCGGCTGCCGCGGAGACCACACCTACGACGACAGCGGAAAATGCACGATCTGCGGCTATACCTGCCCGCACGACGCCGTGACCGAGACCGGAAACACCGCCGTCTGCGGCACCTGCAAGGCCAATATGGCCGTGAAGGTGACGAACGGCGAGACCGTTGTCTACCTTGCCAAAACGATGGAAGTACGCTATACGTCGCTCGGATACCGGCAGGAAAACGATGTGACGATGCGCGAGGCCTTTAACAGCACGGCAGACAACGGCATCGTTACGCTGCTGGCGGATGATCTTGACGCGTGGGCCGATGTCTCCGGAAAAACGGTCACGCTGGATTTCAACGGCCATTGGCTGAGCGAAAACGGCATCGACTTCGGCAGCACGGGTCCGACGACGGTGATCCTCACCGGCAGCGGCGGCACGATCACTCCCGAGGGGGTCGGCCCCTCCATTGGGGCTTTCTGGCTGAGAGACGGAGCTCTGATGAAAACCAATGGCTTCACCGGTACGATAGGCCGCCTGACGGTGTCGGGGGCGTCAGCCAGAGCCAAGCTCAGCAGCGGCACCTATGGAACCATCCGATACACCAGCGGCAGCACGGGGGAAGTGAAAACCTCCACCGTCGGCGTCTGGCTGGCCGAGGGCTATGCGTTCCGGTATGTTGAGAGCGGGGAGTATGTGCCTTACGACACAACGCTCACCTCGGCCGAGGTGCCGGATGCGGCAATGTACAGCCTCGACAACGTCACCGTTGTGAAGTGCGACCACAACGGCACGAGCGGCTTTGACATGAACTCCCTCAAATGCCCCTACTGCGGCGCGCCCGCAGTGGCGCAGACGGCCCTGACAGGCGTCGAGGGCAACCCGTGGCGGAATTTTGCCGACTTGCAGACCGCGCTTGACGCGCAGAGAGACGGCAGCTCGACCCTCCGGCTGCTGGCCGATGTTTCGGGCGAGTACACCATCAACGGCGCAACATGCACGGGTATCGATCTGAACGGATATTCCATCAACGGTACGGTGTACGTCACCGCCGGCGGTGAGGACACGACCTTCAGTAACTCCAAGAGCACGGGCACCGTCGGAACGGTCGTCGCCTCCGCGGGGGCAAAGCTCGCTGGGTCAGGAGCCCCTGCCGTTATCGGAACGCTGAAGCTGGCGGACGGCGCGACATGGGCGAACATCCTGGATCAGCCTCAAAGACGCGGCTACAGGGTGTATACGAAATACCCTGACCTGAGCACCTACACGTGGTATGCCCCGACCGATGCCGGTCTTAACGGCAAGACTGTGCTGAACAACGTCACTATTGAGAGTCTGCCGATCACGTCCAATACGCTGTATCTGAAGGTCAATGGGAAAAACTATACTAGTTCGTCAGTGGACCGCGGCACGACCGTTCAGCTCTGCGCCTACTGCAACACATCGGGGGCAGATGTGGCCTTCTACGTTGGAGAACGTGAGGGCAATGGATACAATTATGCCAAGATGTCAGGCGGCAAAGTAGAATATAAGAAGATCGGCACCACTTGGTACTACGTCGCGGAGTACACCTTCTCCGAGCGCGGAGAGTACGACATTTACTTCACCGCCGCCAAGGACGGTTACTCGGTATCGAGCGGAAACAAGACGCTGACCGTCACCAAGGCCAGCATCCCGGCCGACGCGATCACCGCGCCGATAATCAATACCCTGACCTATAACGGCCAGCCGCAGGAGCTTGTCACGCCGGGCGTGTTGGACGCAAAGTACGGCACGATGGTGTACAGTCTGTCTCGCAGCGCCAACAGCTTCAGCACCGAGATCCCCACAAAAACCGATGCGGGCACATACAAGGTCTATTACAAGGTTCTGGGAAATGACGACTATAAGGACGGCAACAGAACGTATACTCTGACCGTGACCATCGGACCGAAGACGCTGTATCTCGTGAATGCGGCGCTCGCGGAAAAGATCTATGACGGGACGGCAGACGCGGTCGTCACGCGCGCAGAGTTTTACGGGCTTGTGGACGGCGACACGCTGACCCTCGGCACGGATTACACCGCGACCGGCGAGTTTATAGACTCGAACGCCGGGGACGGTAAGACCGCCGGTGTCACGGTCAAGCTCACCGGGAATGTGAAGAACTACACGCTCCAAAGCGGTGACAGCAGCGCTCTGGCGATTTACAAATGCACCATCCGAAAGGCCACCGCGCCCGCAGCGACGCCTGGGGAGCTGTACGTATATAACGATCTGGCAAAGACCTACGAGGTGGATCTGCCTGCGCTGCCGGCGCTCGAAAGCCCCAAGACCTACGGCGTTAATATTTCCTATAATTCGCCGAGTAGTGACCTGAGTACCAGTTACAACTACGGCGGGATAAAATTTGAGAACAGCAAGCTGAGCCTGCCCATTCTGAAAAACCCGACAAATATAGAAGGCCGTATCGGTACCGTGCAGATGACGGTCGTCACGGACAACTATGAAGACTTCAAACTGGAAATCAACGTCTTCGCAAAGAACCGGATCACGCCAAGCGTAAATCACCTGAGCGCAAGTGACATCACCTACGGCCAGCCGCTGAGCGAAAGCATACTCAGCTTCGTGCTCAACGGCGCGTACGACCCCACTACCGGAGATCCTGTTGAAGGAGAGCTGCGCTGGAAGGACGGCTCCATCGTACCGGGCATCAATGCCGACGATAACTGGTACGACTGGGAGTTTGTCCCCGCGGACAGCTATGACGGAAAATACGCGATCGTGACCGGCCAGACGTCCGTCAAAGTGAACCCGGCAGCGCTGACGGGAGTTTCCGTGGAGCAGACAAGTACGCTGACCTACAACGGGACGGCGCAGACCGCGAAAGTAAATGCGGCGGCGACTGCCGTGAATGGCCAGCAGGTCGAGTTCACATACAGCGCAGCGGAGAACGGCACGTATAGCGCCGCCGTCCCGGCGTTCACGGACGCGGGAACCTACACTGTATACTATAAGGCGAACAGCACGGGGCACGCCGAGGCCACCGGCAGCTTTACCGTGACCATCGACCCGCTGCCGATCAGCCTTCTCTCCATCAGCAAAATTTCCAAGACCTACGACGGCAGCGCCTCCGCCGAGCTTCTCCCGAGCATGCTGACGTTCGTCAGCAAGGCGGCGAAGCGTTCGGACATTACGCTTCCCGATACGGCGCTCACCATCTCGGATGCCCGCTTCACCATGCTGCAGGCAGGCGAGAGCTACGCGGATTCTCCGGAGGCCGGAGATGGAAAGTCTCTTTCCTTCACCATGACGCTCACGAGCGGCAACTACGTGTTTGAACGCAAGCCGGAAAGCAGGACGGACGAGTGCGATATCGCGACCGATGCTAAAGACAAGTTCACCATCACCAAGGCCGCTGCGCCCGCGGCGGAGAATGGTGCGCTGACCATCACCAACGGTCTGCATAAGACCTATTCCTTCGACCTCTCGACGCTGCTGCCGAGTCTGACGGCTCCCGGCGAGTACGGTGCGATCAGCTATGGCAAGCCGGTTACCGATCTGGGTGTTGGCTCTTTTGTCACCCTTGTAAACGGCAGGACCGGTGCGCTGACGCTGGAAGTCGTGGACAGGAGCAGCACGGACGAAGGACAATTCGGCACGATCACCGTTGCAGTTACCACGGCAAACTATGCGGATATCACTCTGACCATCAATGTCAGCGCGGTGAACAAAACTGTCCCTGTACCCGACGGCGAAGTGAGCGCAAGCAGCATCACCTACGGTCAGACGCTGAATGACAGCACCATCACGGGCAAGATGAAGGATCCTGCCACCGGCGCGGAGGTCACGGGTACATTCGCGTGGAAGAACGGCGCGGTCAAGCCCATCGCAGGCGTCTATAGAGCCGAATGGACATTCACGCCGGATGCACCGGAATACGCAGCAGCGACCGGCATCGCGTCTGTCAAGGTCAATCGCAAGAATATCACGGGTGCAACGGTCACCCTGAAGAGCGACAGCGTCGTGTATGACGGAACAGAGAAAAGCCCCGAGCTGGAAAGTGTTGTTCTGGACGGCGTAACGCTGGTAAATGGCCAGGATTACGATTACGTCTATGTCTATGCGCACGGGACAGACGTCGGCCAATACGGTCTTACCGTCGTCGGCTATAATAACTACGAAGGTGAAGCAACGGTCTATTTCTCGATCACGCCGAGAACCGTGACCGCCCCGACCGTCACAGTCAGCGGCGCGCCGTTTGTCTACACCGGCAGCGCCATCATGCCGGAGGTCACCGTCACGGACGACCTCGGCCATGTCATCGACCCGAAGGAGTACAGCGTTTCCTATAAGGACAACACCAACGCCGGTACCGCGACGATTACCGTCACGGATAACGACGGCGGCAACTACACAGTCAGCGGCACAACGACCTTCGAGATCGACAAGGCCATGCAGACTGTCGCGGCGGGGAACGTCTCCGGCGTGTACGGCGAGACGGATAAGGCCGTCGCCGTCACCGCCGCCGTCGGCGATGTGGCGTTCGTCTCCTCGGATGAGAGCATCGTCACGGTGAACGCTGCGGGCGCACTCGTATTCCACAAGTCCGGCACGGCGGAGATCACCGTCCGCGCCGCGGGTGACGCGAACCACTACGGCGCGCAGACGAAGATCACCGTCACCGTGGCGAAAGCACCGGTCACTATCCGTGCCAACGACAAGGCCATTTATCGCGGCCTCGCCGCGCCGAGTCTCGCCGATCCGAAGGCCGGTACGGACTATACCATTACCGGACTGCTCGGCAGCGACACGCTTTCCGGCATCACGGTGCGTCTCGCGTATGCCCAAACGCCGAATACGGCGCGCGTCGGTACGACCGAGATCGTCCTGACCGTTACGGGTGAGGACGCGCGCTACGCTGTCACGGCCGAAAACGGTACGCTCACCGTCTCCAACCGCTCCTTTGATACGACCGTGGAGCCGTCGGAGAACGGCGACATCACCTCCGACACCGGCAAGAGTACCGCGGAAGGCGGCGACCAGACATGGCGCATCACGCCGAAGCCGGGCTACGCCACGGCGGACGTGATCGTTGACGGAAAGCACGTCGGCCCCGTGAGCGAATGGACATTCAAGAACGTCCATGAAAAGCACACGATCGAAGCGGTGTTCATGCCGATCGCGGGCAACCCCCAAAACGGCGTGAACGTCGGCAACTGAGCGGAAGCGCAAAGGAGGACAATGCCATGAAAAACAAAACGATGAAGCGCATTCTCCCAGCGCTGCTGCTCGCGGCGCTGGTGCTGGGCATGACGGGCTGCGGCCAGACGCAGAGCGAGCCGGACGTCTCCGCCGTGGCGGAGACAACGGCTGCCCCGGCGTCCGACCCTGTCACGCTCCTTGAATCAATGGACCGGCAGGCGGAGCTCAAGGCCGCGGCGAAGAAGAACGAAGACGCCAAGGCGTGGCTGTGCATCCCCGGCGCGGAGGTGGACGACGCCGTTATGCAGACGGAGAACAACGCATACTATCTATATCTCGACGAGACGGAGACGTATTCCCCCTGGGGCTGCTACTATGCCGACTGCCGCGATACGCTCGAGAGCCGCGAAAAGCTCGCGGAAAATACCGTCATCTACGGCCATGCCGCGAGCGACTGCGACAAGGACGGCCCCAAGTTCACCAAGCTCTTCCGGTACATGGACGCCGGGTATGTGCAGGAAAATCCGTACATCTACCTCTCCGTGGACGGCGAGGATATGATCTTCCAGATCGTCGCGGTGTTCGTGACGGATACGGAGTTTGACTACATCCGCCCCGAATTCGAGACGGAAAAGGAGCGGACGGAGTATCTCGAAACGGTGGCGCGAAAGAATCTTTTCACCATCGACGGCGCGGCCATCGAGGACGGGGATAAGCTTCTGACGCTCTCGACCTGCTGTACGCTGTACGACAAGGACGACACCGGCGATCAGCGCCTCGTGGTCGCAGCCAAGCTCCTGCCCACCGCGGCGGAAGAAGCCCCCTACGCCGTGCAGGACGCAAAATTCCCGGAACTGCCGGGAAATGAATAAAAGCAAAGAGCCAACGGGAGATTTTCCCGTTGGCTCTTTTGCAATTCACCGAAAAAGCACCCGTTCAGCGAATCCGCTGAACGGGTGCTTTTGTAATTCCGGCATCGGAAACGCAGAATCCGCGGCTTTATTTCATAAAACAAACCATGCTGTTTCCCGCTGTCCACTTTGTCCGAAAGATGGGTACAATATGTGCAGACCAAAAGGAAAGCAGGCGAAATTACCAATGGAACAAAAAAGAATTACCGAAGAAGCGATACAGGCCTTTCGCCAATATCTGATCCGGGACGAAAAGAACGCGGTCACCGTGGAGAAATACCTCCGGGACATCCGTGCTTTTCAAGCCTTTATCGGAGAAACGCCAGTAGAGAAGGAGCTGGTTATCCATTACAAAAACCATCTGCTGGAAGAAAGCTATGCGGTGCGGTCCATCAATTCCATGCTGGCCAGCGTGAACAGCTTCCTGATTTTTATGGATTGGCCGGACTGCAAGGTGAAATCCCTCAAAGTGCAGCGTCAGGTTTATTGTGCGGAGGAAAAGGAGCTGACAAAGGCAGAGTACGAGCGGCTTTTAAAAGCGGCAGGGAAGAACGAGCAGCTTCGGCTGGTGATGGAGACCATTTGCTCCACCGGCATCCGCGTGTCCGAACTGAAATATTTTACGGCGGAAGCGGTGAGGCGCGGGGAGGTTATTGTGCGCTGCAAGGCCAAGACCCGGACGATCCTGCTTCCCGGCAAGCTGAGACGGCTGCTGCTGGATTATGCCGGAAAACAGAAAATCCGCTCCGGCGTGATCTTTCTCACGGGGCGCGGAAAACCTCTGGATCGGAAAGCCATATGGGCGCAGATGAAAGGGCTGTGCAAAGCCGCCGGGGTAAAGCCGGGCAAGGTCTTTCCCCATAACCTGCGGAAACTCTTTGCCAGAACCTTTTACGGCATCGAAAAGGACATTGCAAAGCTGGCGGATATTTTAGGGCACAGCAGCGTAGATACGACCCGCATCTATATCATGGCCTCCGGCACAGAGCACCGCCAGAAGCTCGAACGGCTGGGGCTGGTCGTATAGAAAAAAGCCCGACATAATTCGCATTATGTCCAATTATGTCCAAAGGAGCAGCAGCGGCGGGCGTTCGACACGAAAATGATGTTCCATTTTGGGCGCGCAAAAGCACACCCCCTTCCACGTTTTTTTGAAAAAACGCAGCAGGGGGTGTTGTTGTGTTGCTCGTTTTCGACGATATGGACGTTGATTAAAGATTTATTGCTTTTTTGTGAACTTTTTCTGCATTGAAACTTGATTTTTCGAGCGGTAAGTGCTATAAAAATATCAAGGATTAATGCAAACTTTGTATGTATATGTTGTTTGCTCCCGACATAATGCGAATTATGTCTAAATAAGTGGAAGCATTAAGGAATCAGCAAGAAGCTATATGAGCAAATCTCTCAAAAAGGTGTGGAATGTGGTCAGCAGCATTCTGGTTGCGCTGGTGGTGATTCTGGCGCTTCTGCTGGTGGGCGCAAGAGTTGCCGGGTTGCAGGTGTTCACCGTGCTGTCCGGCTCCATGGAGCCAACATATCATACAGGCTCGCTGATCTATGTAAAAAAGGTAGACCCTTACGCCATTCAGGAGGGGCAGCCCATCACGTTTATGCTGGATGAAAACACCGTGGCCACGCACCGCGTTGTGGGCATTGTCCCCGACGAGGAAGACCCCACCGTGATCCGCTTCCGCACCAAGGGCGACGCAAACGAAGCAGAAGACGCTCGGCTTGTTCATTATAAAAACGTCATTGGTACGCCGGTTTTCTCCATCCCATATCTGGGCTATGCGACAAATTACATTCAGCACCCGCCCGGAATGTACGTTGCGATTTCCGCAGGCGCGATACTTCTGCTGCTGATGTTCCTCCCCGACATGTTTCCGGATGACCGGGACGAGGAAATAAAGCTCTCCCGGCCCGGCAAAGGCAGACATACGGCAGAATACAAAGCCGCTGCTTCCAAAGCAGCATCGGAGAAAACGATCGGCGAAAACCGGACGGATTAAACTTGCCGCAAAAAGAATTGCAGCAGGCAGACGATCCCAATGAAAACGTTTTGCCTGTTGAAATAAAACCAACCGCAAATATCCGAGGGAAGGAGGAAAAAGAAAAATGAAACACCGTGCAAACCGCCGCCGCATGAGCAACAAAAAGTTCATTGCGATACTGTCCGTTTTCGTAATGCTGGCATTGACGATGGTAGTCGGCTGTGCTGTAGACGGAACGGTCGCCTGGCTCGTCAGCGAGTCGGAGTCTTCTGTCAGTACATTCACCCTCGGAGACATCAATATCAAATTGACCGGGGAATCGGAGAGTCAGCCGCTCAAAATCATCCCCGGCGTTGAAATCACGAGATCCCTGAAGGTGACGGTCGAGCCCAACTCCGAAGCCTGCTGGCTGTTTGTGAAGGTTGAGGAAACGAACTGGTCGCACTTCCCGGACGCGAACGGTACGGCGAAGGTTTCCTACTCCGTTGCCGGGGGAACCAGCGGCTGGACACCTCTCAGCAGCTATCCCGGCGTTTACTATCGCGAAGTCAGCGCGGAGGATGCCAAAACTGGTGTGGAGTACGATGTGAACGGCGTTGTTGCGGTCAGCAAGGAGCTGACCAAGGCAGAAGTTAACAGCATTGCTTCTGGAACCCAGCCCCAGCTGTCGTTCACGGCCTACGCTGTCCAACGCTACAGTTTTGAAGATGCAGCTAAGGCTTGGGAAGCTGCTAACCCCGCCCCCGCTAACCCCTGAGCATTTCCTTACATGCAGCGCAAAAAAAAAATAAAAGAAGGAGTAAAGCACATGAAAAAGAAACTCACCGCGCTTTGCCTCTGCGTCGCCCTGCTGGCGGTCGCCGTTGTGGGCGCATCTCTTGCTTACTTCACCGACACCAAGTCTGCCACCAATACGTTTACCGTGGGAAACGTCAAGATTGACCTGATCGAGTCCAGATATCACCGTCAGGGCTCCGGCAGCTCCGGCGATGCCTCTATCCCCGTCCCCACCAAGACCGCGAGCGGCATGAAGTATGTCTCCGACGGCGCTACGATTTTCACCGATGAAGAGATCAAGGCGGATGCTGCGAATTACTCCGCCTACATCGGTGAGCGCGGTAAAAACATGGTTCCCGGCAAGAACATTGCCAAGTCCCCTTATGTCATCAACACCGGTGCGAATGACGCTTACATCCGCATCCGTGTGATGATCCCCTCCGATGCGAACCGTGATTACTGGCAGGCTCGCAGCGGCGGCGTGATCGAAAGCGAGTTCTGCACCACTGCCATCACCAGCGGCGAGTTTATGCACAATGACAAAACGACCTACAACCCGTTTATTGATGCCAGCGGCAGAGGCTATGTGGATGAGAATGGCGTAAAATACGATGTTTACACCTTCATCCGCAACGAGCCCCTGAAGCCCGGTGAGATGACCGAATGGAACGTCTGGAACTACATCGGTATTGCGGATGAAGCTACCAGCGCAAACATCCAGAAGGCTGTCAATAAGGGAGCTATCCTTGTATCGGAGGACGGCACGATGACCGTAAACGTTCTGGTGCAGGCCGACGCTATCCAGGCCGAGGGCTTTGCGGATGCCAAGGCGGCCTTCGCCGCATTCGACGCACAGGCGTAATTGTCCTGTAGGTCACGCGCTCTTTCCAAAGAGCCGCGTCAATGAGTACCCACCTGCGCACGGGCGCAGAAATAATACATAAAAGAAGGAACAAAGCACATGAAAAAGAAAATCACCGCATTGTGCCTCTGCGTCGCCCTTCTGGCGGTCGCCGTCGTGGGCGCATCCCTCGCTTACTTCACCGACACGAAGTCTGCCACCAATACGTTTACCGTGGGAAACGTCAAGATCGATCTGATCGAGTCCCAGTTCCACCGCGAAGGCAACGACAACTCCGGCGATACCTCCATCCCCGACCCCACGCATAAGGTAGTCGCTGATGATGGCATGAAATATGTCGCCACGGGTCACACCATGTTCACCAATGACGAGATCAAGGCAGACGCTGAGACCTATCAGGACAAGTATCTGGCCGTGAAGGGCGAGAACATGGTTCCCGGCCGCGGCGTTGCCAAGTGCCCGTATGTCGTCAACACCGGCGCGAACGATGCTTACATCCGCATCCGTGTGATGATCCCCTCTGCGGCCAACAATGACTTTGTTGCCGTGAAGGACGGCGGCGTGATCACCAACCAGTGGTGCTCCTCCTCCATTGGCACCGGCGAATTCATCGATGGTAAGGGCGGCGGCTGGGACAATGCTCCTGCGATTGATAAGGCCAGTGTTACCAAGGACGGCGTGAAGTATGACGTTTACACCTTCACCCGCACCGAGCCTCTGAAGGCCGGCGCTATGACCGAGTGGAACGTCTGGAACTTCATCGGCATCAACAAGACTGCTACCAGCGCCGATATCCAGAAGGCCATTGACGCCGGTGCCATCAAGGTTGTCGAGACCGACGGCGGTGCCAAGACCATGACCCTGAACGTTCTGGTCGAGGCCGATGCCATCCAGGCCGAGGGCTTTGCCGATGCCGCCGCTGCGTGGGCTGCCTTTAACTAATTCCTCCTTTGCGCGGCTATTCAATGAGCTGCGCTAATCTCCCTATCGCCGTGGTCTGTACCCTTCGGGGTACAGACCATATGAGAGCGCCCGGCAAACACGGGCGCTCTCATATGGTTCGGCAAAGGTATGCCGCATAAGCAATAGCTAACCCTTGCTCTGATTTTCATGCATTTTTCTGCGCATGTACGTAGAAAACATAATACACAAAAGGAGTAACAGCACATGAAAAAGAAAGTCACCGCGCTGTGCCTCTGCGTCGCCCTGCTGGCGGTCGCCGTTGTGGGCGCATCTCTTGCTTACTTCACCGACACCAAGTCTGCCACCAATACGTTTACTGTGGGAAACGTCAAGATTGATCTGATCGAATCCAGATACCACCGCGAGGGCAACGACAACTCCGGCGATGCCTCCATCCCCGATCCCACCCAGACCGCCAGCGGCATGCAGTATGTCACCGACGGCCACAAGGCGTTCACCGATGACGAAATCAAGGCGGACGCTGAGAAATACTCCGAATACATCGGCGAGCGCGGAAAAAACATGGTTCCCGGCCGCAACTTTGCCAAGTGCCCCTATGTGGTCAACACCGGCGCAAATGATGCTTATGTCCGCATCCGTGTGATGGCTCCTCACGATTATGAGGGCAGCTATCGTGGCTTCATCAACGCTATGTTCTGCTCTACCGCCACGAGTTCCGGTGAGTTCCAGCACGGAGCAAACGGAGTGAACTGGCCTGTCATTGTAGAGAACGGCTACATCGATAAGGATGGCTTGAAGTATGACGTCCTTACCTTCACCCGCATTGAGCCTCTCAAGGCCGGCGCGATGACCGAATGGAATGTTATCAACTATGTCGGTATTGGCGCGAACGTAACCAGCGCTGACATCCAGACTGCCGTTGAGAAGGGCTTTATTAAGGTATTGGAGGACGGAACGATGACCGTAAACGTTCTGGTGCAGGCCGACGCTATCCAGGCCGAGGGCTTTG
>ERZ1673738.1647-NODE-1647-length-32511-cov-52.776497_pt1 | contig 32511 bp, 25 predicted proteins | sample MGYA00580198_ERZ1673738 | MGnify/ENA primary metagenome ERZ1673738 (study PRJEB41218, sample SAMN15661784) | gut metagenome | host: Homo sapiens | place: Canada: London | collected 2015-08-20/2019-03-30 | study: EMG produced TPA metagenomics assembly of...
AAACACCCCTCCCTGCCTCTGGCCCGCGCGGAGCGCAAGCCACTTGACCGAAAGAGAAAACTTCCCCCGCGCCACCAGCGCGAGAACCATTTCCCTTAATAAAATAGCGATTTACCCCGCGCAACCAGCGCGCACGCCCATTCAGCCCACTCAAAAGAAAAAGAGCCAATGTTCCACATGGAACACCGGCTCTCTCCCCTTACCTTTGTGCCGCTGCCGTCGGGATGCGCACCGTATACTCGATGTAGCCGTCCCTTTCCTCCCGGCGGGCCGTGGCCGGAACACCATTATCGGTCATGAGGCGGATGGCATGGTCGATGGTATTCACAAAGATGCGGACATCCTTCACCATCGAGATGCGATGCCTCCCCGGGGCCGCTTCGTTGAGCAGCTGCTCGATGTACAGGTCGGTGGCTCGGGCGTTCATCTTCCGCTTGGCGATGGTGATGAGGGCCTCGCTGCGGCGATTCTCGGGCAGGCGCAGCACCGCCCGGGCGTGACGCTCCGTGAGGCCGTTGTCCAGCACGAACTGCCGCTGGTCCTGCGTCAGCTGTAAGAGCCGCAGCTTGTTGGCCAGCGTCGGCTGGGCCATTCCCAGCCGCTTGGCCGCCTCGGCCTGCGTGCAGTCCCAGAGGACCATCACATCCCGCAGGCCCTGCGCCTGTTCAAAAGGATTCAGGTCCTCCCGCTGCAAATTTTCCAGAAGCCCCATCGCCGCCGTCTTCTCGTCGGCGTAGTCGCAGAGGATGGCCGGGATGGTCTGCATCTTCGCCATCTTGCAGGCCCGGAGCCGCCGCTCCCCCGCCACCAGCTCGTAGCCATCCTCCCGCTTTCGCACCGCAATGGGCTGCAGCAGGCCATTTTCCCGGATGCTGGCCGCAAGCCCCGCAAGCTCCTGCTCATCAAAATGGGTCCGCGCCTGAAACGGCGACGGCTGGATGCTCTCGATGGGGAGAGCATAGATTTTTCCGGCAGATTTCTTTCTCTCAAACATGATACCGCCCCTTTTCGTCTGGAATCGTCTTGGTTTTCCACCCTTTCCCGGGAAAACGTGGAAAACTCAGCTGCTTACGTTCCCAGTTTACCAGAAAACAAAAGGCCCTGCCAGAAGTTTCGTTCGGCAGGGTCTTGCATTTTCTGTTCGATGTTTCGTTATTTCAGCGGACTTTTCGCAATTTTTCCGCCGTTTCTGGGGTAGGCAGTCGGAGTTTGCGAAATCTTTTTGCAGAGGATGAGGGTGCGGGTGTCGCCCCCCGGCAGATGCAGGGTGCGGGTCTCTCTGTACTCGCCGCCCAGCTTCTTGATGGCTCCCCGTGCCGCAGCAAGCTCCTCCTCGCCGGATGCACCCTTCATGGCGAGGAAATTTCCGCCCACCTTCACCAGCGGCAGGCAGTATTCTGCCAGCATGGGCAGAGCCGCCACTGCGCGGGCCGAGGCCAAATCGAACTGTTCCCGCCACATCTTCCGGGCAGCCTCCTCGGCGCGTTCCTTAGCGAACTCCACGCCGGTAAGGCCCAGCTGGCCGCAGGCATATTTCAGGAACTCCACCCGCTTGCCGGTCGGCTCCATCAGGGTCAGCTCCAGCTCAGGCTTGTAAATTTTCGTCACGATGCCCGGGAAGCCTGCGCCCGCGCCGACGTCCACCATCTTCCCTGCCACCTCGGGCTGGGACGCAAAGAGCAGGCTGTCGAGGAAATGCTTGTCCTCGATGCCCTCCGGGTCGGTGATGGCGGTCAGGTTGACCTTCTGGTTGTACTCTACCAGAATCTGAGCAAAGGCGTCCAGCTGGTCGAGCTGGGTGCCGGTGAGCGTGATGTTCCATGTGGAACATTTCTGTTCCAGTCGGCTTTTATCGATCATAAACTTATCCTCATTTCACAAAAGCTTATCGCAATTTTTAAAAATAGCATCTATCAAAAGGGTATATTGCTGTCTCTCGCGCTGGTGGCGCGAGGGGTAGAGTGCTGTTGCAGTAAGGCTTGGTTTTCTTTAAGTGGGATTTCGCGCTGGTAGCGCGGGGGATGCTTTTTCTCTCGGTCAAGTGGCTTGCGCTCCGCGCGGGCCAGAGGCAGGGAGGGGTGTTTCGATTCCCCCCTCCCTACCTCTGGACTCCACTCTCCCCGCAACGAGTTAAGGGCTGCTCGCCCTTAACAATTCCAAAGAGGAAGTCGAAGCCCAAAAATGCTAGCCGCTGCGCTAAGACGGGTTGCGGTGCCCAGCGTCCACTTCGTGCCTTGAGCGGCACTCGTGTCCTGCTGACCGCGGCCCCAACAGCTCCTCCCTGTATCCGCCGCAGGCGGCGGTCGTCGCTGTTGCGCATTTTTTTGTGCTTCTCCCATTTACGGCTCCGCCGAAGATTTCACGTTTCTGCTGGACGTTACCGTCAGCAGAGAGGTAACACCCGCTGCGAAGCAGCAAATCGGAGAAACGAGAAAAAAGCGTTTAGCGCAGCGGCCAGCTTTTTTCCGTTTCGACATCTCCTCCGGGATTATCAAGGGCGAGTAGCCCTTGATTCGTGCCTCCCGCGCCTCGAAAGTAGCGGGTGCTTTTCTGGTTCTCTTTTGGCACGCAAAAGAGAACTTAGCCTTTCCGCAACAGCGCTCTAACCCCGCGCCTCAAGCGCGAAATTCCGTTCCCCTTTTTTACACACTCCGTTTTGCCTCAGACGTTACGCTTTCAATTTATTTGCCGCCAGCGCAATACTCAGCTGCGCCACATCCGAGGGCGACACGCCCGGGATGCGTCCCGCCTGCCCCAGATTCTTCGGGCGGATGCGGGCCAGCTTTTCACGGGCTTCCAGCGTCAGGCCGGTAAGACCCTCGTAGGAAAAATCCTCCGGGATGAGGGTCTTTTCGTGGCGGGCCACCTCGTGGATCATCCGGTCCTGCCGGGCGATGTAGCCCGCATACTTGATCTCCGTTTCCAGCCGCTCCGCCAGCATGGGGGTCACGCCCTCACCCCAGCCGATGATGCCCGCAACGAGCGGGTAATCGATTTCCGGGCGGCGCAGCAGCTCTTCGGCAATGCCGCCCTCTGCGGCCGGGGCAAGGCCCGCCGCCTTCATGGCTTCCTGCAGGTCTGCCGTCCGCAGATGGGCGTCATGCAGGCGGCGGCGCTCGGTGTCCAGCACCGCCTGCGTCTGCTGGTACTTTGTCCAGCGGTCGTCCTGCACGAGTCCGTACTCCCTGCCGATGGGCGTCAGACGGGTGTCGGCATTGTCCTGCCGGAGGGTCAGCCGGTACTCGCTGCGGCTGGTCATCATCCGGTAGGGGTCCATGACGCCCTTGGTCACGAGGTCGTCCACCAGTGTGCCGAGATAGCTGGACTGCCGGGGCAGGATCAGCTGGCTCTCGCCCAGCGCCTTCCGGGCGGCGTTCAGACCGGCCAGAAGTCCCTGCGCGGCCGCCTCCTCGTAGCCGGAGGTGCCATTGAACTGTCCCGCGCCGTAGAGGCCCCGCACCACCTTGCTTTCCAGCGTAGCCTCAAGGCTCGTGGGGTCTACGCAGTCGTATTCGATGGCATAAGCCGGGCGCATGATCTCGATCTTCTCAAAACCCTTGATGCTCCGGTAGAACGCATTCTGCACATCCTCCGGCAGGCTGCTGGACGCGCCCTGCAAGTACATCTCCTCGGTGTTCTCGCCGCAGGGTTCCACAAAGATGGGGTGACGCTCCTTCCCTGCGAACCGCACTACCTTGTCCTCGATGGATGGGCAGTAGCGCGGGCCGACGCCCTCGATCATGCCGCCGTAGAGGGGGCTGCGCTGGATGTTGTCCAGAATGATCCGATGGGTCTCGGGGTTGGTGTAGGCGATCCAGCACTCCACCTTATTGTGCATGGGCGCATCGGTCATAAAGCTGAAAGGCTGCAGCTCGTTGTCCGGGTCTCCAGGCTGGCATTCCAGCTGGGAGAAATCAATGCTCCGCCGATGCACCCGGGCAGGCGTACCGGTCTTGAACCGGCGCAGCGGCAGACCGGCGGCTTTCAGGCTCTCAGTCAGGGCGTTGGCGGCGTGCATCCCGTCGGGACCGGAGGCATACCACGCATCGCCCACAAAAATTTTGCCGCCGAGGTTGGTGCCGGTGGCGATGACCACACATTTTGCACCATATTCCCCGTTCAGCTGGGTGACAACGCCCTTCACGCGGCCATCCTCCACCTCGACAGAGACCACCTCTGCCTGATGGATGGCAAGGCCCGGCGTCAGCTCAAGGGCGTGCTTCATATATTCGTGGTAACGCTTGCGGTCGGTCTGGACGCGCAGGGCGTGGACGGCAGGGCCTTTGCCCTTGTTGAGCATCCGGCTCTGTAAATAGGTGGCGTCTGCCGCCAGACCCATCACGCCGCCCAATGCATCCAATTCGCGTACCAGCGTACCTTTTGCCGTTCCGCCGATGCTGGGGTTGCAGGGCATATTGCCAATGGCATCCAGACTCAGGGTGAACACTGCCGTTTTTGCGCCCAGCATCGCGGCGGCGTGGGCCGCTTCGATGCCCGCATGACCGGCACCGATGACGATAACGTCGTAGTCTCCTAAATGGTTCATTGCTGTCTATTTTTCCTCGATCGATTTTTCGTAAAGCGAAGTTCCCTTTTACTTCCCCACACAGAACCTCTCAAACACCTCATTGATGACCGCCTCCGAGGCGTTCTCCCCGGTCAGCTCACAGAGGGCGTCCAGCGCATCGTCCACACAGACCGACACAGCATCCAGCCCCAGCCCCTGTGCGGCGTCCAGCGCACCGGACACTGCATCCCGGGCGCGGGTGGCAGCGGAGAGCTGCCGCTGGCCCGAGAGGCTGGCGGCGTGGGGGTCGATCTGGCTCGTGCCCAGCAGACGGGCCACAGCCGCTGCGATGACCTTCCGCGCCCCCTCCTCCTGACAGCAGACCGGCAGCACCATCGCAAAATAGGGTGCGATCCACTCGGCATCGAACTGGGAGGGCTTGTCCTCCTTGTTGACCAGCGCGATGGCCGGACGGCCCGCGCAGCGCTTTGCCAGCTCCAGATCCTCTCGAGTCGGGCGCTCTGAGCCGTCAAAGACGGCGAGGATCAAGCCCGCCTCCTCCAGCTTCTTCCAGCTTCGGCGGATGCCCTCGGCCTCGATGGCGTCCTCCGTCTGGCGCAGACCGGCGGTGTCGAAGAGGTTCAGCCGGACATCGCCCAGCTGGACGGCCTGCTCCACCACATCCCGGGTCGTGCCCGCCACCGGCGTGACGATGGCCCGGTCGAACCCGGCCAGCAGATTCAGAAGGGTGGATTTGCCCGCGTTTGGCCGGCCCACGATGGCGCAGTCCACGCCCTCGCGGAGGACAGCGCCCGCGTCATAGCTCTGGATGAGGGCATCCAGTTCCCGCTCTACCCCGCCCAAAACGGCGCAGAGATGGCTCTGGCTCAGCTCGGGAACATCCTCCTCCGGGAAGTCCACCCAAGCCGCCAGATGGGCCTGCAAGGCCGTCAGCGCGTCCTTTTGTGCCGTGATCTTCCGGGACAGCGCACCGTTCAGGGAGGCATTCGCCAGTGCTGCCCCCTGTCGGCCATCGGCAGAGATGAGGTCCATGACCGCCTCTGCCTGCGTCAGGCTGAGCTTGCCGTTCAGGAAGGCGCGGCGGGTGTACTCGCCGGGGGCGGCAGGCGACGCGCCCGCCGCGATGCAGGCTTCCACCAGCCGCCGGGCCACTGCACTTCCGCCGTGGCAGGAAAGCTCCACCACATCCTCGCCGGTGTAGCTGTGGGGTGCGCGGAAAAACAGCGCCACCCCCTCATCAAAAGCGTCCTCTCCTTCCACGAATGCGCCGAACATGGCCGTATAGCCCTTGGCCTCCGCCACCTTCTTCGACGGGTTGGCCGGGCGGAACACCCTCTCCGCCACCTCATAGCTTTCCGGGCCGGACAGCCGCACGACGGCGATGCCGCCTGCGCCCGGGGCCGTTGCGATGGCCGCAATGGTCGAATGCTGCATCTTCTCCCCTCCTTGTTCGCAGATGAATACAGTATATTCTACCACGAACCGCCAAAAAAAGAAATATGCTGCGCAAAAAGGGCGTGCAGCCCCGAAAGACTGCACGCCCCGCTGCGTGTAAGAAAAAATCAGAATGCGGCAATATCCGCCGTGGTGATAGCCTTGCTGGGCAGGGTGCGGCTGTCGGCGTTCTCCGACAGAGCCAGCTTGCCCTCCCGCAGAAGCTGCACAGCCTTCTGGTGGTCGGCAGCCCTCCAGTTGTTGCCCACGATCTTCCAGTTGTTGTCCACGTGCGGCTCGATGGTACCGCCCTTGACGGTGCGGATGTACTCGCCCAGCAGCTCGCGGACGCCGCCCACATCGCCGCGCACGTCGATCTCCAGCAGCTTGGGCAGCTCGTCGCCGGGTGCGAAGATGTCAGCATAGGTCAGCAGCTGGGTGGTGGCACGGTAGTTGTTGACGGCCACCACGAACACCTCATCGTCCCACACCGGCTTGCCGTTCATCCAGGTCAGGTTCTGGATGCGGTTGCCCGGCTGCTGAGAGATGTCGAGGTCATACTTGACGCCTGCAAAGGCATCATACAGGTAGTAGCGGATGGAGGAGTCGAAAGCGATGGTCACGTCGCCCGGCTCCCAGGTCTTGAAGAAAGCAGCCGACCACTCCATGAACTTGCGCAGCTGCAGGCCGTTCATCTGCAGCTTGTACAGGGTGTTCTGGTAGGTGTAGATGCTTGCCATGTCGCACTTGCGGATGGTGCCCTCCCGCATCTGGGAGGTCATGGAGGTCAGGGACGTTGCTGCCACCTGAGCACCGGTGTAGTACATCTGTACCTCGTTGACGAAGTCCAGCAGAGCGGTATCCTGCACCATGGCCTGCGGCAGGCAGTCGATCTCGTTCTCGGGGGCCAGATCGCCGCCGACCAGCTGGCCGATGGGGGTGACAGCGTCGTCCTTGGCGCGCTGGTCGTACTCAGCCAGCAGAGCGGTCAGCTCGGGGTCGGGAGCGTAGTCCTTGATGGTCAGATTCTCGGAGGTGCGGTCCTTCACCTTCCACTTGCCGGTCCAGTCGCGCTGGAGGTAGATGTGGATGTCAGAGACGGTGGCACCGGCGTTCTTGTTCTCCACCACCAGCACGCCGTTGATCATCATGTTGGGGATGCTCCTATGGCCGTGGGCGGCGACGATGACGTCGAACTCCGGGCAGGCGTTGGCCAGATCGGTGACGCCGGAGCCGTAGACGCCGTACTCGTTGTCGGTGTCCATGTGCATGACGCCGAGGATAACGTCCACCTCATCCTTGATCTTGTCGATGATCTTGCGGCTCTCGTCCACGGGGTTGGTGACGGTCCAGCCCTCAAGGTTCTTGGCATCCCAGCGGGTGATGTTGGGCGTGACCATGCCGATGACGCCGATCTTGACGCCGCCCTTGTTGATGATGGTGTAGCCATCCGCCAGAGGCTTGCCCTCGGGGCTGTAGACGTTGCCGGTCAGGACTTTTGCCTTCTGCTGGGAGAGCACCTTTTCCAGCGTGGCCATGCCATAGTTGTACTCGTGGTTGCCGGTGACGTAGATGTCATAGCCGATGGCATTCTGGGCGGCGATCATGGGGTGGACATCGTCGTTCAGGAACAGCTCGGCAGAGTTTGCCTGAATGGTGTCGCCTGCATCCACGACCAGCGTGGTCTTTGTGCGGTTCTCCTTGATGGCGGTGGCCTGCTGGGCTACGCTGCCGGAGGCGTCTGCCTTGTTGGCAGCGTAATCCCACGGGTCAAACTTGCCGTGGGTGTCGCTGGTGGCGAGGATCTGCAGGTCCATGCTCCACAGGTCCTTGATGCCGGCTGCCGAAGCGGCAGGGGCCAGACCGCCCATTGCGGCGGCAGTGGCCGATGCACCGGCCACACGCAGGAAATTGCGGCGGGAGATCTTATTCTGTTCCATAGTAATTCCTCTCTTTTCGGCTTGGTATAGATTCCGAAGCACTTGTAGCTTTAGTATAAAACTTGCCTGCCCTGTTTTACAATGTACAAGTAGGAGAAAAATTTCTCTCAGAATTGGACATATTCTCCAATTTTCCGACAAGAACGACTTTTCTTCCGAAACGATTCTCTCACAAATGCTTTTTATCGTAAACCATCTTCACGAAAAGAATAGGTAAATTTATAGTATTTCCTTTTACGCAAAAAGACCCTCCCCCCACAGCGTCCGTGCTGCGGGAGAGGGTCTTATCGATTTGCGTTTACAGCTCGATCTTGCCGAAGCTCAGATCAGCGAAATCATCCACACGCTCGGTGCGCTTGGGTGCCACGGGGGCAGCGCTCTCGGCGTCACGCGGGGTGTAGGTGCGCTCGGGCACATTGGAGCGGTAGCTGCTGCGAGGACCGCCGCTGCGGGGACCGCGGCCATTCCGGCCGCCGTTGCCGCCGCGATGGTAACTGCCGCCACGGCCATTGCTGTTGCGGTCACGACCGCCGCGGGGGCCGCGGGGACGTGCATTTGCGCTCTCGGCCACAGCGTTGGGGTCGGTGGAGTAGATGACCACACGGCGGTCACGGCCCTCGCCCTTGCTCTCGCTGCGGACGCCCTCCATCTTGCCGATGGCAGAGTGGATGATGCGGCGCTCGTAGGGGTTCATGGGCTCCATGGCAAAGCTGCGGCCGGTCTTGCGCACCTTGGCGCCGATGCGCTGTGCCAGTGCGGTCAGGTCGCTCTCGCGCTTGTCGCGGTAGCCGGCCACATCGAGGCCCAGCTTGATGTAATCGCCCTCGAGGCGGTTGGCCACGAGGCTTGCCAGATAGGACAGGCTCTCCATCGTCTCGCCGCGGCGGCCGATGAGGGCACCCATCTTCTCGCCGTTCAGACGGATGATGGTGGCCTCTCCCTTCTGCACGGCGCTGAAGCTGACATCCTGCACGCCCATCTTCTCGATGACGTCCTTCAAGTAGTCCACCGCGGCCTGGACCTTGGCATTCTCCTCGATGCAGATGGGAACTTCTACCTCTTCGCCCTCGGCGGCGGGAGCGGCCTGCTCTTCGGCAGGGGCAGCCTCCTCTGCCGGTGCGGCAGGGGCCTCAGCAGCGGGGGCTTCGGGGGCAGCCTCCTCCACGACAGGCTCAGCCGGTGCAGCCTTTTCCTCCACGACGGGGGCAGGCGCAGCGGCCGGGGCAGCAGGTGCAGCCACCGGCTCGTCCGGCAGCTCAACGCTGACGCGGACTTTGGCGGGGGTGAGCTTCAGGCCCAGAAAACCAGTCTTCTGGGGCATTTCCAGCACTTCGTAGCTGACGTTGATGTCGTCCTTCTCCACGCCCAGCAGAGCGCAGGCGTTGATGCGTGCTTCATCGACCGTCTTGCCGGTCGCTTCCTGAGTACGGATCATAACCGTCAATCCTCCTTTTTGTGTTCCAGCTCACTCAGCGGGACGGTGCGCTCGTCCTTGTAGCGCTCCGCATCCTGCTGGCGGGCGTACTCGAGGCGGCGCTTGTTCATCTCGCTGGCGGAGATATTCTTTTCCACGACCTCACCGGTCTTCTCGTCCTTGACCTTGATGGTGGTGCTCTTCACACCGCGCTTCTCTTCCTTTCTGCGGGACGCGATCTCGGCCTTGACCTGCTCCTTCATCTTCTCAGGGTCATAGATCTTGCGCATGATCTGGGTCTGGACGGTCATGACGATGTTGGAAATGACGTAGTACAGAGAGAATGCGCAGGGCACGGTGAAGCAGAAGAAGACGTACATCAGAGGCATCATATACATGGTCAGCTTCATGCTGCCCTGCATCTCCTGACCGGAGGCCTTCATGCTGATGTGGGTGGAGATGAACATGGTAACGACTGCGAGGATGGGGAAGATCAGCAGGGGCAGGTTGTCCGCTGCCAGGCTATACTGGGGCACACGGGTCAGGTCGATGCCGAAGAAATCCATGTGGTTGCCGAACTCGGTGATGGTGCTCAGCTGGTCGGCGGTGAACACAGAGGTGACGCTGCTCTCCCCTGCCAGCACCTGCGCGATGATGTTGGTGTCCCGCGTTACCTGCGTGAAGCTGATGCCCAGAGCTTCCATGGCACTGCCTGCGGCATTGATGGCGTCCGCACCGATGTGGAAGATGCGCTGCAGCGGGCGGTACACGACCTCGATGACGCCGAACATGACAAGGAAGTTGACCAGCATCGGCATACAGCCGGCCGTGGGCTTATAGCCATATTCCTGCTGGAGCTTCATCAGCTCTTCCTGCTGCTTGTCGGGCTTGTCCTTGTACTTTTTCTGGATGTCCGCGATCATCGGCTGGAATGCCGACATCTTGGCCATGCTCTTCTGCTGGTTGAGCTGCAGCGGGATGCTGAGCAGGCGGATGACGATGGTGAAGATGATGATGTCCCAGCCGTAGTTCGGGATGAGGTTGTAGATCCACTCCATCACATAGCCGAGAGGTACACCGAGGATGTACAAAATATTCATGTCTCTGTCCATTCTGCCCCGCCTGTGGTGCGGGACGGTTATTTTTATCGTAGGACGCACCGCCCACAGCTCAGCACGTCACAAGAAGCATTATAATAGCTTTTCCTCTTAGCCTCCCCCTCATTAGGGGAGGTGGCACGCCGCAGGCGTGACGGAGAGGTCTTCCCCGCTTCAGCGCTCTTTCAAAGAAGCATTGACGGAGAGGTTCGTTTTCCACTTATTTTTCGTGTCTTGTGGAAAACAGGGCCGACGCCGACAAGTGCCGGGCCGGATTTTTCCAGCGCCCCTTCTCCGGCACGGGATCGTAGCCCCAGCGGCCCAGCGGATTGCACCGGGCGATCCGCCATCCGGTCAGCAGCAGCCCCTTGAGGCAGCCGTGGGTGCGGATGGCCTCGATGCCGTACTGGCTGCACGAGGGGGAAAAGCGGCAGTTCCGGCCCAGACCCGGGCTGATAAACCGCTGGTAGAGCCGGATCAGCCCGCACAGGGCCTTCTGAAAGATGCTCACGCCTCGGGTCTGCGGGCCGGAGGCAGGGTGGCAGGAGGCTTTGCGCCCGGCTGCTTTGCCTTATCCGGCAGTCCGGCCTGCGCGAAAAGCTTGGCCACGATGGCACTGAGCTGCCAGCTCTTGAGCCGGGGGGTCATGCCCCGGGCCACGAAAACGAGGTCGTAGCCGCCGATGTTGTAGTCGAGATGCTCGTCGATGGCGGCTTTCATGACGCGGCGGGCGCGGTTGCGCTGGACGGCATGGCCGATCTTCTTGGTGGCCGTCAGGCCCACCCGGGTGCGCTTGCTCCGCGTCTTGAGGACATAGAGCACCAGCGCCTGATTGACATAGGACTTGCCGCGGGCATACACGCGGCCAAACTCGCCGTTGCGGCGGATGGGACGATAGCGCATCCTGTGCGCCTCCCTTCAGGTGATGTGGGAGCATCACCCGGAAAAAGGCAATGCTCAGTGTTCAGTATAGCAAAAAAACGCCGACATGAAAAGCTCATCCGGGCGTTTTCTCTGCCAAATCTTTGACCGTTTTTTTAGGCAATGCGACTATCTGCCGCTTTTTTCCGGCCTTTTTTCCGAAAGCCGGGTAAAAAAATAAGACCGCCAATCCAATATCAGCGGCCTTTTTGCGCATATTCCATTCTGCGCCGGACCTGATGCATAAGGCTCAGGATCAGACGGTCAGGCTCTTGCGGCCCTTAGCACGGCGTGCGTTGATGACCTTGCGGCCATTCTTGGTGCTCATGCGGGTCAGGAAGCCATGAACTTCCTTGCGCTGACGCTTCTTGGGCTGAAAAGTTCTCTTCATGGTTCGTATCCTCCGTAAAAACTCGTCCCCATATGGGGTCTATTCTGGTCCCAAAATGGGGACAGGCTTGCAATTCAACAGTATATCGCACACTATGGCATTCTGTCAAGCATTTTTTTCGCTTTCCTGCAAACTTTTTTGAAAAATCTTTGTGGAGAAACTTTCAACTTTTTCACCCGTTCCCCGTGGAAAACTTTTCAGCCACAATATCTTGTGTCTTTTTTGCGCCTTGGACACAAGTCTATTTCCAAGACGCAGGTATGTCTTTTTTATGTATTATAAATTACCTTATATAATATAGACGCAGGGAGATTTTTGTGGTATACTAACCTGGTATCAGCAGCATTGTTGAAAACTTCAATGGAGTGGATGTACTATGGATTCTTTCAAGGACGTTTTAGAGGCTGCCCAGAGCTACTGCAAAGCGCAGATGGCGGAGCCGACATATAATCTCTATATCGACGGACTGGAGCCGATCAGCTTTGAGGACTCCAGCCATATCACCCTCTCGGTGCGCAACGACTTCATCTGCAAGATCGTGACGGACCGCTATCTCGGCCTGCTCAAGGAGGCGTTCAAGACGGTGCTGGGCTTTGATGTGGACATCACCCTCGTGGTGCCCAGCACGCCGCCCCACGAGGTGGTGCTGGCCCAGCAGTACGAGGCAAACCCCGCCTCGCCGCAGGGCAACTACGAGTTCACCTTCGAAAACTTCATCAAAGGCCCCTCCAACCAGTTTGCGTTTGCTGCGGCGCAGGCTGTTGCCGCCAACCCCTCCGGCGCCTACAACCCGCTGTTCATCTACGGCGGCTCGGGCCTCGGCAAGACCCATCTGCTGACGGCCATCCAGACCGAGATCAAGCGCACCCACCCCGATTTTGTCATCATGTACGTCACCTGCGAGCAGTTCACCAACGAGCTGATCGCCGCCATCCGCGCCGGCAGCACCGAGGACTTCCGGATGAAGTACCGCGTGGCCGACCTGCTGCTGGTGGACGACATCCAGTTCATCGCGGGCAAGGAGTCCACGCAGGAAGAGTTCTTCCACACCTTCAACTCCCTCCACGACGCCCACAAGCAGATCGTCATCGCCTCCGACCGCCCGGCCAAGGAGATCAAGAGTCTGGAAGAGCGTCTGCGCACCCGTTTCGAGTGGGGCCTGACCGCCGACGTCCAGCCGCCAGATTTTGAGACCCGCGTGGCCATCGTCAAGCGGAAGGCAGAGCTTCTCCATCTCGACCTGCCGGAGGATGTGGCCGAGTTCATCGCCAACCACCTCAAAAACAACATCCGCCAGCTGGAAGGCGCCGTCAAGAAGCTGAACGCCTACTATATGCTCGAGGGCATCCAGCCGGTCATCAGTGTGGCACAGAACGCCATCAAGGACATCCTCAACGAGACCCAGCCCGTGCCCGTCACCATCGAGAAGATCGTGGGCGAGGTGTCCCGCACCTTCAACGTCTCCCCTGCCGACATCCGGGGCACCAAGCGGAACGCCAATGTCGCATCCGCCCGCCGTGTGGCCATCTATATCCTGCGCGAAGTCACCGGCATGAGCATGGAGGAGATCGGCCGGGAGTTCTCGGGCCGCGACCACTCCACCATCGTCTACTCCCTCAAGACCATGGAGCGGGACATGAAGAACGACCAGCACCTGCGGGAAACGGTCAGCGACATCATCAAGAACGTGAAAGCCTGACGGGCAAAAGTCATACTCATTCCGGCTCAAACCCCAAAATATGGGGAGAAAAAGGGACAAAACGGGGAAAACAGACCCAGATATTGTGGTGAAAGGCCGAAACTTTCCACTCTTTCCACTGAGTTTTCAACATTCAACTCCGATTCTCCACAGCCGATGTGGAAAGCGTCAGATGTTTCCCCGATTCAACATTCCATCCACAGTCCCTCAACAGACCCGTGGAAAACCAAAACCCCGCATCCCAGCAAGGGTCTGCGGAGTTTTCCACATCTTCCCCAGCCCCTACTACGGTTACTACAACAAGTTCAATATAGAAAAACAGGTTTTTGCATCGGATCCCATGGGAAACGACAGCAAAACTGACGCAAAAAAGGAGAGATAAAGCTTTGAACATCATCTGCGATAAAACTCTTCTGAGTGCAGCCATCGACGGCGTATCCAAAGCAGTCACCCTGCGCTCTACCATCCCAGTATTGGAAGGCATTTTACTGAAAGCGGAAGGTTTCCAGCTTACCCTTACCGGCTACGACCTCGAAATGGGCATCGTGACCACCATCGAAGCCAATGTCAAGGAACCCGGCGAGATCGTTCTGAACGCAAAACTCCTCAGCAGCATGATCAGCCGGATGCCGTCGGGCCAGATCACCATCCAGTCGGCCGATAATGGCAAGACCACCATCCAGAGCGGCGTGGCGCAGTTCGAGATCCAGTCCATGTCCGCCTCCGATTTCCCCGAGCTGCCCAACACCGGTGCCGAAGAGACCCTGACCATCAAGACCGGTGTGCTGCGGGACATGATCGACCGTACCCTGTACGCCGTCAGTCAGGACGAGAAAAAACCGGCGCATACCGGTGAACTTTTTGAGATTGAACCGGATAAAATGACCATCGTAGCACTGGACGGCTACCGTCTGGCCATCGTCGAGCGGCCCCTCACCGCCGTCAAGGACATCCGCATCATCGTCCCCAGCAAGACCATGACCGAAGTGTCCCACCTGCTGCCCAACGACGACGAAGAGCTGGTGCACATCTGCGCCAACCGCCGCTATGTCGTCTTCATGACTGCCGGCTACACCATCATGAGCCGCCTGATCGAGGGAGAATTCCTCAACTACCGCAACGTCATCCCCGCAGGCAGCCGCACCCGAGTGACCATCGACACCAAGGAGTTCATCGAGACCATCGAGCGCGCCTCCCTGATTATTACAGAGCGTTTAAAAAATCCCCTCCGCATCACTTTTACAGAGGGTAAAGTCGTCGTCCGCTGCCAGACGAATCTGGGCCGCGTCGTCGATGAGTTCAACGCCGAGTGCGAGGGCGACGAGGTGGAGATCGGCTTCAACAACCGCTATCTGCTGGATGCTCTGCGCAATGCCCGCACCGAGAAGGTGCGGATGGAGATCAGCGGCCCGCTCAGCCCGGTGAAGGTCCTGCCTGTGGAGGGCAGCGACTTCCTCTACCTCGTGCTGCCCGTCCGCTTTAAAAATGACTGAGAGGCGTAATAAAATGCAAAAGATCCTCATTCATACCGAATTTATCAAGCTGGATGCCCTGCTGAAGTATGCAGGCCTGTGCGAGACCGGCGGCGAAGCCAAGGAGCTGGTGCAGGGCGGGGCCGTGAAGGTCAACGGCGAGGTCTGCACCATGCGCGGCAAGAAGTGCCGTCCGGGTGACACCGTCGAGCTGGACGGCCAGACCATCGAGATCGGGATGGGCGGCTGATGCGGCTGCTCTCTCTCGAGGTCGAAAATTACCGGAACATCGCCTCGGCCAGCCTGACGCCGGGCCGGGAGCTGACAGTCATCTGCGGCAACAACGGCCAGGGCAAAACGAACCTCTTGGAAGCGATCTGGCTGCTCACCGGAGGCAAGAGCTTCCGGGGCGGCAAGGACGCCGAACTGGTGCGCCGGGGCGAACCCTTTGCTCTGCTCAAAGCGTCCACCCTCCGCGCACAGCAGGAGGAGCAGGAAACAGAAGAGCCGAACCGCGTCCGCCTGACCGTGGGCACACCGGACTCCCCCCGCCCGGGCCGGACGGCCTCGGTGAACGGGGGCGCCGTCAAGCGGGCCGCCAGCCTTGCAGGCAGTTTTCCGGCGGTGGTGTTCGACCCCGGACACCTGAGCCTCGTAAAGGGCGCACCCGAGGGGCGGCGGAAATTTCTGGATGCAGCCCTCTGCCAGCTCTACCCCGGCTATCTGACCATCTACCGCCGCTATATCCGGGCTTTGCAGCAAAAAAATGCGCTGCTTCGCCGCTCTGTAAACGGTGCTGCGCGTCCCTATGCCGAAAAAAGAGCCTTGTTGGAGGTGCTGAACGTGGAGCTGGCCCAGCAGGGCGAGGCCATCCAGCAGCGCCGCAGGGCGTATCTTGAGACGCTCGCGCCGCTGGCCTGCTCGAACTATGAAGAGCTGTCTCACGGGGCCGAGACGCTGCGCCTGCGGTATGCGGCCCAGTTTGAGCCGGGAGGGCTGGCCCAGCTCCTGCGGCAGAAAATGCCCGAGGAGCTGCGGGCCGGGCAGAGCCTCTGCGGCCCCCACCGGGAAGATCTGGAGCTTCTGCTGGACGGCCAGCCTGCAAAAGTGTATGCAAGCCAAGGACAGCAGCGGAGCGTCGTGCTGAGCCTGAAGATGGCGGAAGCCGCAGCGGCTGCCTCCATCACGGGCGAACACCCGGTGCTTCTGCTGGACGATGTGCTCAGCGAGCTGGACGACGGCCGCAAGCAGTATCTGCTGACCCGGATGCGGGAGAAGCAGACCTTTGTGACCAGCTGCGACGACACCGCCTTTCTCCGAACAGACGGCGAGGTCTACCGGATGAACGGCGGCGTACTGACGAAAGTGTGAGCAGAATGTATGTGCATCTGGGCCGCGATTACGTCCTGAACGACCGGGACATCATCGGCATCTTCAACTTGGAGACGACCACCATCTCTCCCCGGGGGAGGGAGTTTCTGAACTACGCCCAGAAAAACGGGGCTGTGGTCAGCCTGTCCGATGAGCTGCCCCAGAGCTATGTGCTGGCAGACGCCCCGGTGGATACGGTGTATCTTTCCGAGCTGTCCCCCGCTGCCCTCAAACGGCGCACGGAGATGAAGCTGGAATAAGCAAGTGGAGGCCGATGCGGCAGAAGCTTCCTCCTCAGACACGGTTCGGGCCATTCCATCGCCCGCCCTATTGCCTGCGGCAACAGGGTCCCACCCCAGCGGACGGTCTTCGGAGAAACTTCTGCCGCAGGCAAACGGCATATCAAAAAGACATCCAAGCAAATTTGCTTTTTACAAATCGTAACGAAATAACGAAACAAAAGGGAGAAAGGAAATGGCAGAGGAAATCATTACCAGCACCAACGCAGATACTGCGACGGACCATGAATACAACGCCAGCGAGATCCAGGTCCTGAAAGGTCTGGAGGCTGTGCGCAAGCGCCCCGGCATGTATATCGGCTCTACCGGCGAGCGGGGTCTGCATCATCTGGTGTACGAGATCGTGGACAACGCCATCGACGAGGCTCTGGCCGGTTACTGTGACCATATCGAGGTCAAGATCTTAAAGGGCGACATCATTCAGGTCACGGACAATGGCCGCGGCATCCCCGTGGATATTCAGGCAGACACCGGCCTGCCTGCCGTCACCGTCGTCTACACCATCCTCCACGCCGGCGGCAAGTTCGGCGGCGAGAACTCCGGCTACAAGGTGGCCGGCGGCCTGCACGGCGTCGGTGCGTCTGTCGTCAACGCCTGCTCGGAGTGGCTGACCGTCAACGTCCGCCGCGACGGCCACGAGTACGAGCAGACCTTCCGCCGCGGCGACCCGGATGGGCCGCTGAAGTGCATCGGCACGGTGGACCCCAGCGTCACCGGCACCCGCGTCACCTTCAAGCCCGACCCTGAGATGTTCAAGGACACCACCGTCTACAACTTTGAGACGCTGGAAAAGCGGCTGCGGGAGGAGAGCTTCCTGAACGCCGGTGTGAAGATCACCCTGACCGATGAGCGTGAGCTTTACACCCCCGTCCTTGAGGACGGCAAGGAGGGCGAGCCGACCTACCGCACCGAGGTCATGTGCTACGAGGGCGGCATCAAGAGCTTCGTCACCTATCTGGGCGAGAAGCGGGACCTCGAGGTGCTCCACCCCAATGTCATCTACCTCAAGGGCCAGACCGACCGGGGCATGGCCGAGATCGCTCTGCAGTATAATTCCAGCTACAACGAGCTGCTGCTGAGCTTTGCCAACAACGTCAACACTCCCGACGGCGGCACCCACGAAGAGGGCTTCCGCAGCAGCCTCACCCGCGTCTTCAACGACTATGGCCGCAGCCATGGCCTGCTGAAGGAGAAGGACGAGAACCTGTCCGGCGCAGACGTCCGGGAGGGCCTCATCTGTGTCATCTCCGTCAAGCTGCAGGAGGCTGAGTTCGAGGGCCAGACCAAGGCAAAGCTGGGCAACACCGAGATCCGCACCCTCGTGTCCAACATGGTCTACTCCAAGCTGATGGAGTTCTTCGAGGAGAACCCGGGCGTCGCCAAGGCCATCTTCGAGAAGGCCACGCAGGCCGCCCGTGCCCGCGCCGCCGCCAAGAAGGCCCGTGAGCTGGTGCGCCGCAAGAGCGCGCTGGAGACCAGCCGGATGCCCGGCAAGCTGGCCGACTGCCGTGAGAAAGACCCCAGCCGCACTGAGATCTTCATCGTCGAGGGCGATTCTGCAGGCGGCTCGGCCAAGATGGGCCGTGACTCGGCCATTCAGGCCATCCTCCCCCTGTGGGGCAAGATGCTCAACGTCGAAAAGGCCCGCGCCGACCGCATCTACGGCAACGACAAGCTGATGCCGGTCGTTCTGGCGCTGGGCTGCGGCATCGGCGACGAGTTCGATATTTCCAAACTGCGGTATGACAAGGTCTTCATCATGGCCGATGCCGATGTCGATGGCTCTCACATCTGCACCCTGATGCTCACCTTCTTCTTCCGCTATATGCGCCCCCTCATCGAGCAGGGCCATGTCTATGTGGCACAGCCCCCGCTGTTCAAGGTGCAGAAGGGAAATACCATCAAATACGCCTACAACGACGCCGAAATGGCCCTTCTGTCGCAGGAGATGCCCGGCGCGAAGATCAACCGCTATAAGGGCCTTGGTGAGATGAACCCGGAGCAGCTCTGGGAGACCACCATGAACCCGGATAACCGCGTCATCGTCCGCATCACCATCGAGGATGCCGAGAAGGCAGACGAGGCCTTCACCATCCTGATGGGCGATCAGGTGGAGCCGCGCCGCCGCTTTATCGAGACCAACGCGCAGTACGCAAAGCTCGACGTGTAATGGGAGGAAACAATGGAAGAAGATTATGTGATGATACCGGGCAGCGGTACCAAGATGATCATCCGGGACGTCAAGAAAGAGATCGAGACGGCGTTTCTGGATTACTCCATGTCGGTCATCGTGGCCCGCGCCCTGCCGGATGTGCGTGACGGTCTGAAGCCCGTCCACCGCCGCATCCTCTACACCATGCACGAGCGCGGCAACGACCCCAGCCATCCCTACCGCAAGTCGGCGGACACCGTCGGTGCGGTGCTGGGTTCTTACCACCCCCACGGCGACGCCTCCGTCTACGATGCGATGGTCCGTCTGGCACAGGATTTCTCCCTGCGCTACCCGCTGGTGGACGGCCAGGGCAACTTCGGCTCTGTGGACGGTGACCCCCCGGCTGCTTACCGTTACACCGAAGCCCGCATGAGCCGGATGGCTGTCGAGATGCTGACCGACATCGACAAGGACACCATCAACTGGGACCCCAACTTCGACGAGACGAAGAAGGAGCCGAGCGTCCTGCCCTGCCGCTTCCCGAACCTGCTGGTCAACGGCAGTCAGGGCATCGCCGTCGGCATGGCCACCAATATCCCGCCCCACAACCTCAGCGAGGTCATCGACGGCTGCGTGGCCTATATCGACGACCCCGACATCGACCTGCCCGGCCTGATGGAGCACATCAAAGGCCCGGACTTCCCCACCGCCGGCATCATCATGGGCCGCAGCGGCATCCGCGCCGCCTACGCCACCGGCCGCGGCAAGATCACCCTGCGGGGCCGCGCTACCATCGAGGAGACCAAGAACGGCCGCACCCAGATCATCATCACGGAGATCCCGTATATGGTCAACAAGGCCCGGCTCATCGAGAATATGGCCGATCTGGTCAAGGACAAGCGCATCGAGGGCATCACCGGACTGAACGATGAGACCAACCGCAAGGGAATGCGCATCGTGGTGGACATCCGCAAGGACGCCAACGCGCAGGTCATCCTGAACCAGCTGTATCAGTACACCCAGCTGCAGGACACCGTGGGCGTCATCATGCTGGCCATCGACCACAAGGTGCCCAAGGTCATGACCCTGAAACAGATGATCCAGAAGTACGTCGAGTTTCAGGATGAAGTCGTCCGCCGCCGCACCCAGTACGACCTGAAGAAAGCCAAGGAGCGCGCCCACATCCTCGAGGGCTTGAAAAAGGCCACCGACATCGTGGACGAGCTGATCGCCACCATCCGCGCCTGCAAGGGCGGTATGTCGGAAGCCAAGGCCGCCATCATGGAGCAGTTCGGCTTCGACGACCCGCAGGCCGACGCCATCGTGAAATTGCAGCTGGGCCGTCTGGCCGGCCTCGAGATTTTGAAGATCGAGGAAGAGCTGTCCGGCCTGCAGGCCAAGATCGAGGACTGGGAAGACATCCTCGCCCACGATGCCCGGGTGCTCGAGATCGTCAAGAACGAGCTGCTGGACATGAAGAAGCGCTTCGGCGACGAGCGCCGCACCGAGATCCAGTCCGTCACCGGCGAAGTGGACATCGAAGACCTCATCGCCGAGGAGCAGTGCGTCTATACCCTCACCGAGGCCGGCTATATCAAGCGCCAGCTCAAGGCCACCTATCAGGCCCAGAAGCGCGGCGGCCGCGGCATCTCCGGCATGACCCGCAAGGAAGAGGACATCGTGCAGGAGATGTTCGTAGGCTCCACCCACGACTATGTGCTCTTTGTCACCGACAAGGGCCGCCTGTTCCGCATCAAGGGCTACACCATCGCCGAGGGCAGCCGCACCAGCAAGGGCAGCAACATCGTCAACCTGCTGCAGCTGGCCGAGGGCGAAAAGGTCACCAACATGCTCTGCTACCCCAAGGACGAGGACAACAAGGGCGGCTTCGTCACCATGGTCACGAAGCAGGGCCTCATCAAGCGCACCCCGCTGGAGCAGTACGCCAACATCCGCAAGACGGGCCTCATTGGCATCGCCCTCAACGAGGGTGACGCGCTGGCATGGACCCGCCTGACCACCGGCAATGATATGCTCATCGTGGCTACCCGCAACGGTCAGGCCATCCGCTTCAACGAGGCCGACGCCCGCCCGATGGGCCGCAGCGGCCACGGCGTCCGGGCCATCAAGCTGGCCGAGGGCGACGAGGTCGTCGGCGTCTGCATCTGCCGCGAGGGCGGCACGGTGCTCACCGTCACCGAGAACGGCAAGGGCCGCCGGTCGGACATCGACACCTACCGCATCACCGCCCGCGGCGGCAAGGGCATCCGCAACTACGACGCCTCCAAGGACAAGGTGGCAGCCGTCAAGATCGTGGACGACATCGACGATGTGCTGCTGAGCAGTCAGGAGGGCATCATCATCCGCCTGCACGCCAACGAGATCCCCGTCCAGAGCCGCTATGGCTCCGGCGTCCGGGTCATGCGTCTGGGCGAGAACGACAAGGTCATGGTCCTTGCCCGCACGGACCACGATGATGAGGCACAGACTGAGAGCATCGAGTCTGATGCCGAGGACGAACCCACCGCCGAGCAGCTGGCGGAGATGGAAGCAGCCGATGAGGCATCGGCCGCCGAAGCTCCCGAGGCCGACGTCGGCGACGAGGAATAAATCCCGGCACAAAAACATAAGAAGACCCTGTGAGGAAGTTTCTCTTTTGCAAGAGGATGACCCCACAGGGCCTTTTTGCTTTTTTGCACGAAAAAACGGGGCAAACTTTGACGGAAACGACAGGTGGAATTTTAAAATTCCATTCGATGACATGATTTGATACGAAACGACCTGAATGGGTCATGAAACGACCTTGATGTTGGCGGGAATTGGGGTATCATTAAAGAGAACAATTATCATCATAGGGCAGGACCACGAAAAAATATTTTTTTTCGTGGCGTGAGAGTGGAGTAAAATGCAGAGCAATGAGCCGTATATCGGAAGCGTCCGGTTTTTCAAAAACATCATTTTTTTGTGCTGCATCCTCGGCGTGCTCATCCCGACCGGGCTGGCGCTCCGCTGGCGGAGCCGGGCAAAGACGGCAGAGGGCCTGCTGGCTCAGAACGCCGTCGTGCTGACGGGCGAAGAGGATGAAGCTGCCAGCGAGGCCGAGGCGGCTTCGGCGGAGACAGAGCCGGAGGCCGACAGCTCCGACGAGCAGGAGCCGCTCAGCTACCAGCTGCTCTACCCGGATTTCTATGCGCCTACCCCCCTGCCGGACATCGAGGACGCCGGCAAGACCATCTACCTCACCTTCGATGACGGCCCCTCCGACCGCACCGACGAGGTGCTGAAGATCTTGGACGAGAAGGGGGTCAAGGCCACCTTCTTCGTCATTGGCCGGGAGGATGAGACCTCCATCCAGCGCATCAAGAAGGCCGCTGCGGCAGGCCACACCATCGGGATGCACAGCTACAGCCACGACTACGAAAAGATCTATGCCTCGGTGGAGGATTTCCTCGATGACTTCTATAAGCTGTTCGTCATCCTCCGGGATGAGGCAGGCGTGACCCCCACGGTGTTCCGTTTCCCGGGCGGCAGCCTCAACAACTACAATCAGGGCGTCTACAAGGAGATCATCGCGGAGATGCTTCGCCGCGGCTTCCGCTACTACGACTGGAACCTTTCGGCAGAGGATGCGGCCAAAAAGTCGCCCTCGGCCAGCACCATCGTAGAGGGCATCACCTCCTATTCGGCCCAGAAGAAGCATGGAGTCGTGCTGATGCATGACTCCGCCCACTGCAAGACGACAGTTGAAGCGTTGCCTGCACTCATCGATACGCTGCGGGAGCAGGGCTTTGATTTTGCCCCGCTGGACCGCACGGTGCGTCAGGTCAGCTTCCACTATAGATCGGCGTCAAATCAATCATGAGAGGAACGTGTTGAAGATGAGCAAGAAAGACAATTTTTCGCAGGCAGCCTATGAGATGTTCGGCATCGGCAGGGGCGGCAGCAAGCGGGAGGCCGACAAGACGGCGGAGAAGCCTGCGGAGTCCGCAGCCATGGATGTGGAAGAGGACGAGATGAGTCTGACCGTCGCGCCGACCGTCGCAGAGGTGAAGCCTCTGGAAAAGGTCCCCGAGAAGCCCAAGACCACCCTTCTGGCGGAGGGCAGCGTCTTCGAAGGCACCCTGCATACCAAGGGCGATGTGGAGATCGCAGGCGTCTTCAAGGGAGACATCTTCTCCGAGGGCAACGTCAAGCTCTTTGCCAACATCGAGGGCAATGTGCAGGGCGGCAATGTGGAGCTTGTGACCAGCAGCGTGCAGGGCGATGTCAGCGCCAAGGAGCTGCTCAAGATCGGCCCCCAGTCGGTCATCGGCGGCAACATCAAGACCAAGGATATGATCTGCTCTGGCCGCATCGTGGGCAATGTGGAGTCCAGCGGCCGTGTGACCCTGACCACCGGCAGCGCCCTCACGGGCGACCTGACCGCTGCCACCATCGCCGTCATGGAGGGCGCTCTGATGGAGGGCCGCTTCAAGATCGTAAAAAAATAAGCTGCGGTTATACTGGACAAATCGGCCCCTGATGTGATAAGCTATCGGAACAATAGAAAAGATCCTCATGGGGGAGTAGCAGGCACCGTTTTGCAGGCGGTGCAGCAAGTCAACACAATGACGGCCCGGGCGGCTGTCTGGCTTGCTTTCATTTGCGAGACTCATGTGTTTTGGTGCGAGTACCACGCCCATTCCACATGGAGTCAGTTTGTCAGAAAATGAGACCCGGAATTGGCGAAGCGCGCCGATCCCGGGTCTTTTCTCTGCCCACCAATTCCGGTCAGATCAGGAGGCATAATCATGGAATGGAGTCTTTTGTTTTTCTTCAACAGCGCCCTGCTGGGCGTGGGTCTTGCAATGGATGCGTTCTCCGTCTCGATGGCGAACGGTCTGAATGACCCCAAGATGTCCTGCCGCCGAGGCGTTCAGGTCGCAGGCACCTTCGCCGTCTTTCAGGCCGCCATGCCCATGCTGGGCTGGGTCTGCGTCCACACCATCGTGGAGCTGTTCTCCTCCTTCGAGACGCTCATCCCGTGGATCGCCCTCATCCTGCTGGGCTACATCGGCGGCAAGATGCTCCTCGAGGGCATCAAGGGCGAGGAGACCGAGGAGGCTGCCGAGCTGAGCACAGGCGCGCTCTTCATGCAGGGGGTGGCCACCAGCATCGATGCCCTGTCGGTGGGATTCACCATCTCGGAGTACGGCTGGTTCATGGCGCTGGTCTGCTCCCTCATCATTGCGGTCGTCACCTTCTTTATCTGTGCAGCCGGTCTTTCCATCGGCAAGAAGTTCGGCACCAAGCTCTCCGGCAAGGCCTCCGTCCTCGGCGGCGTCATCCTCATCGGCATCGGTCTGGAAATTTTCATTTCGGGCATTCTGGGCTGAGTAAAAAGCAAAAGCGGCGCCTGCGCGATGCAGGGCCGCTTTTTTGTTCCCCGTGGAACATCATTCAAAATAATCTGCGTATTCCTCTGTGAGCTTACTGCCCAGACGGCGGATGCCGCCGTAGAGATGGCGCTCTACCAGCGGTTCGAAGGCCGCAAGGTCGCACCGCTCAATGGCGTCGATGAGGTTATGGTGGTCGGCCACCACCTCGGCCAGACCGCCGGTGGTCAGGGTATCCAGCATCCGGAAGCGGCTGTAGTCGGCGTGGGCGTTCTGCAAGGTGCGCCAGAGGTACATCTTCCCCATGGCGGAGAACCACGTCTCGTGGAGGCGGGTGTCGGCCTCGTAGAGGCGGTTGAAGTCCAGCGTCTCGGCCTTGGCCAGCTCGTCGTAGGCGGCGGCGCGCTGACGGATGAGGGCACGGTGCTCGGGGGTGCAGTGGGGTGCAAAGTCCCGCAGCACCCGGGCCTCCACCGCGATGCGCTCGTAGATCAGCTCATCCACGATGTCCCGGTTCAGCCGGGTGACAGTGGTGCCCTTGTAGGGCACGATCTTCACAAGGCCGTTTTCCTGCAGGCGCTGCAGCACCACCCGGATGAGGGAGCGGGGCGCGCCGAAGCGGGTACAGAGCGGGTTTTCGCTCAGAGAGCAGCCGGGCCGCAGGGTCAGGTCGATGATCTCCCGCTCGAGGACGGCGTATATTTCCGAATCCGTTTTAAACTGCTGTTCCATTGTCGTTTTCCTGTCTGATGCCCCAAGCGGGCCATGTCCCGGGCACGGGGAGGCGGAAGTCTATCGCCTTGCCGGTGCCGGGGTGGATGAAGCGGAGGCGGGCGCTCTGGAGCGCGATGTCTCCCTTGACGCGGCTCCCATATTTGCCGTCGCCCCAGAGCGGGTGGCGGCGGGAGGCGAACTGCACCCGGATCTGATGGGTGCGGCCGGTGTGGAGGGTGATGTCCGCGAGGCTGGCGCTGCCGTCCGGGGCAGACGCCGCAAGTCGGTATTCCAGCACGGCCTCTTTCACGCCCTTGCGGGGGCGGCTGACCGGGAAGACCCGGCCCCTCCGGCTGTCCTTGAATAAGTAGTCGCGCAGGACGCCTCCGGCGGGGAGCGTTTCGTCCGGCCCGCCCGCGATGAGGGCGCGGTACTCCTTCCGGAAGGGCGGTGCGTCCGGCGCATCGGCGGCGGGTTCGGCCCGGCCATCCTGCACGGCATAATACTGCTGGCTCTGGGCCACCTGCCGGCTGAGGGCGGCAGCGGCCTGCGGGGTCTTGGCATAGACCATCAGCCCGGACACGCCGGTGTCCAGCCGGTGGATGACGCCCACATAGGCGTCGGGCCTGCCCCAGTGCTTCCGCAGGGCAGCGGGGACGCCCTCCTCGCTGGAAAGTCCGGCGGGCTTGTCCAGCACCACGAGGGCTGCATCTTCGTAGAGGATCACAGCTTGCCCTCGTCCACCAGCGCCTTGAGCTTGAGCACGCCCGCGATGGTCTTGCCGTCCTTGATCTCGTTGCGCATGACCATCTCGTAGGCCTTTGCCAGCGGGACGCGGTCGGGCGTCAGGAACTCGTCGTCGTCCAGATGCATCTGGGTCTTGTGCAGCCCGGTGGCCGCCCACATATAAATGACCTCGGTGTCATAGCCCACGGTGGGGTAGAACTCGCCCAGCGGGGTGTAGTGGTCGGCGGTCAGGCCGCACTCTTCGCCCAGCTCCCGCTTGGCGGCCTCGAAGGGGTCTTCGCCCTTTTCCAGCTTGCCGGCGGGCAGCTCCCACAGCTCCTGCTGCATGGCATAGCGGAACTGGCGCACCATGCAGAGGGTGCCGTCCTCAAAATAGGGCACGATGCAGGCCCCGCCGTGGTGGTGGACGACCTCCCGCTGGGCGGTCTCGCCGTTTTCCAGCAGGGCAGTGTCCTTGGTCAGCGTGACCACCCGGCCCTCAAAGAGCACCTCGCTCGTGAGCGTCTTTTCGAAATGTGCAGCATCCATCGTTTTTTGTGCCTGTCCTTCCCTGCGCTCCAAGGCGCATTTTCCTATGGATAAAGTTTACGGCAGAAGCTGTACAAATGTCAATTATAAATTTAGGATTTTGTAAGAAAAACCTCATCATCACTGGATTTTAGGCAATAAAAGCCTCTTGGATGCAGGCAGGGACACATCTGTAAAAAAGCGCTAAAAAATTTCGTGAATTTTTGTTGTGTTTTGCCAGTGGGTTTGCGTTGCCTTTGCCAGCGGAATTTGCTATTATATTAGATGAGCAATAGTGCCTTCATGGGGTTCTCCGGCCCCGGGCAGGGCTATTGCCCTCGATGGGTCTGTGCTTTTGCGGAGTTCTCCGGCTCCGGCAGCGCGCAGCATCCGTCAGTTGAGCAATGCGTTTTTCAAGGAGTTCTCCGGCTCCGGCCAAAGACGTTTGCCCCGCGCAGAAGGTACCAAAATTCTGAATGGAGGAAGAAAAATGCCTAGAGCAAAGCAAACCATGGATGGCAATACCGCTGCCGCTCATGTAGCATACGCCTACACGGACGTGGCTGCTATCTACCCCATTACCCCGTCTTCTCCGATGGCTGACTCTGTGGACCAGTGGTCCGCAGCCGGCCAGAAGAACATCTTCGGCAATCAGGTCAAGGTCGTCGAGATGGAATCTGAGGCCGGCGCTGCAGGCGCTGTGCACGGCTCTCTGGGTGCAGGTGCTGTTACCACCACCTTCACCGCTTCTCAGGGCCTGCTGCTGATGATCCCCAACATGTACAAGATCGCTGCTGAGCAGCTGCCCTGCGTGTTCGATGTTTCTGCACGTACCGTTGCTACCCAGTCCCTGAACATCTTCGGTGATCACAGCGACGTTATGGCATGCCGCCAGACCGGCTTCGCAATGCTGGTCGAGAGCAGCGTGCAGGAAGTCATGGATCTGTCCCCTGTTGCCCATCTGGCAGCAATCGAGGGCAAGGTTCCCTTCCTGAACTTCTTCGACGGCTTCCGTACTTCTCACGAGTACCAGAAGATCGAGAAGTGGGATTACGCCGACCTGAAGGAAATGTGCAACATGGAGGCTGTCGAGGAGTTCCGTGCCAAGGCTCTGAACCCCGAGCACCCCAAGATGCGCGGCTCCCACGAGAATGGCGACGTGTTCTTCCAGCATCGTGAGGCCTGCAACTCTGTCTACGACGCACTGCCCGCAGTCGTCGAGAAGTACATGGCCAAGATCAACGAGAAGCTGGGCACCAACTACGACCTGTTCAACTACTACGGCGCACCCGATGCCGATCGCGTCATGATCGCTATGGGTTCTGTCTGCGACGTTGCTGATGAGGTCATCGATTACCTGAACGCTAAGGGCGAGAAGGTCGGTATCGTCAAGGTCCGCCTGTACCGTCCTTGGGTGTCCTCCGCTCTGCTGAAGGTCCTGCCCAAGACCGCCAAGAAGGTGGCTGTGCTGGACCGCACCAAGGAGCCCGGCTCCCTGGGCGAGCCCCTGTACCTGGATGTTGCCGCTACCCTGCGTGAGGCTGGCCTGAACGATATCGTTCTGACCGGCGGCCGCTACGGTCTGGGCAGCAAGGACACTCCCCCGTCCTCCATCTTCGCTCTGTTCAAGGAGCTGGAGAAGGATCAGCCCAAGGAGCGCTTCACTCTGGGCATCACCGATGATGTCACCGGTCTGTCCCTGCCGGAGGTCAAGCCCGCTCCCATCACCGCAGCTGCTGGCACCAAGGAGTGCAAGTTCTGGGGTCTGGGCGGCGACGGTACTGTCGGTGCAAACAAGAACTCCGTCAAGATCATCGGCGACCATACCGACAAGTATGTTCAGGCATACTTCCAGTATGACTCCAAGAAGACCGGCGGCGTGACCATCAGCCACCTGCGTTTCGGCGACAAGCCCATCCGCAGCCCCTACTACATCAACCAGGCTGACTTCGTGGCCTGCCACAACCCCGCTTACATCCACATGGGCATGAAGATGGTCCAGGATGTCAAGCCCGGCGGCGTGTTCATGATCAACTGCCAGTGGAACGATGAGGAGCTGGGCCATCACCTGAACGCTGAGGCCAAGAAGTACATCGCTGACAACAACATCCAGTTGTACACCATCAACGCAATCGATAAGGCAATCGAGATCGGTATGGGCAAGCGCACCAATACCATCCTGCAGTCCGCTTTCTTCAAGCTGGCTGACGTTATGCCCATCGAGGACGCCATCAACTTCATGAAGCAGGCAGCTCAGAAGAGCTACGGCAAGAAGGGTCAGGACGTCGTTGAGATGAACTGGAAGGCCATCGATGCCGGTGTTGACGCCATCCACAAGGTTGACGTTCCCGCTTCTTGGTCCAACCCCGAGGCCGATCCCGCTCCGAAGGAGCTGGCTGGCCGTCCGGAGCTGGTCAAGCAGATCCGCGACGTCATGGAGCCCATCGCTCGTATGGACGGCGACAGCCTGCCCGTCTCTGCCTTCGTTGCTAACGCAAACGGCGAGTGGGAGCAGGGTGCTTCCGCTTACGAGAAGCGCGGCACCGCTGTGAACGTCCCCGAGTGGGATGCTTCCAAGTGTGTTGGCTGCAACCAGTGCGCATTCGTGTGCTCTCACGCAACCATCCGTCCCTTCCAGCTGACCGCTGACGAGCTGGCAGCAGCTCCCGCACAGACCAAGAGCCGCGACAACAAGCCCGCAAACGAGTACAAGTTTGTCATGGCTGTGTCTCCTCTGGACTGCATGGGCTGCGGCGAGTGCGTCACCGTCTGCCCCACCAAGGCTATCGCTATGGTTCCTCAGGAGAGCCAGGCAGATCAGCAGGCAGTCTTCGACTACTGCGTCGCCAACATCTCCAAGAAGCCCAGCAAGTTTGCTGACGATACCGTCATCGGTTCTCAGTTCAACCAGCCGCTGCTGGAGTTCTCTGGCTCCTGCGCAGGCTGTGCCGAGACTTCTTACGCACGTCTGATCACCCAGCTGTTTGGCGAGAAGATGTACATCTCCAACGCTACCGGCTGCTCCTCTATCTGGGGCGGTACTGCTTCCATCTCTCCGTACACTGTCAACAAGGACAGCGGCCACGGTCCTGCATGGTGCAACTCCCTGTTCGAGGATAACGCAGAGCACGGTCTGGGCCTGTATCTGGGCCAGAAGACCGTCCGTGAGAACCTGATCAAGCGCATCGCTGAGGTCGCTGGTTCTGACAAGGCTTCTGCTGAGCTGAAGGCTGCCTTTGACGAGTTCATGGCAACCAAGAACAACACCAAGGCAAACGATGCCCCCGCTAAGGCTCTGATCGCTGAGCTGGAGAAGGCTGCTGCCGCTGGCTGCACCGAGTCCGCTGAGATCCTGAAGAGCAAGGAGTTCATCGCCAAGAAGTCCGTCTGGATCTTCGGTGGTGACGGCTGGGCATACGACATCGGCTTCGGCGGCCTGGATCACGTCCTGGCTTCCGGCGAGGATGTCAACGTCATGGTCTTCGATACTGAGATGTACTCCAACACCGGTGGACAGGCATCCAAGGCTTCCAACATTGGTGAAGTCTGCCAGTTCGCTGCTGCTGGTAAGGAGATCAGCAAGAAGAGCCTGTCCGAGATCGCAATGACCTACGGTTACATCTATGTTGCTCAGATCGCTCTGGGCGCTAACATGAACCAGGCTGTCAAGGCTATTGCCGAGGCTGAGGCTTACCCCGGCCCCTCTCTGATCATCGGCTACGCTCCCTGCGAGCTGCACGGTGTTAAGGGCGGCATGACCAACTGCCAGAACGAGATGAAGAAGGCAGTTGAGGCTGGTTACTGGAACCTGTTCACCTTCAACCCCGCCAACAAGGCTCAGGGCAAGAACCCCTTCACCCTGACCTCCAAGGCTGTGGATGGCGAGAAGTATCAGGCCCTGCTGGCAAACGAGACCCGTTACAGCCGCCTGACCCGCGCCTTCCCGGAGCGTGCAAAGCAGCTCTTCGCTCGCAACGAGCAGGTCGCAAACGACCGTTACGAGCACCTGAGCCGTCTGGTCGAGCTGTACAAGTAAACCAAAGTTCTTTTCCCTCTGGCCGGAACCTGCCGCAGCGGCACCTTAGTCCCGAAAGGGCGGCTGCTCCGTGCTGGCGATTACTGCGCAACGCAGCAGTACGAAACTGCGGCCCCGGCCAGAGCGAAGACGCGGCTTACGCCTACGCAAAGACCAAAGCTTTGTGCCCCAAACTGATTTCGACTCTCTGCCTGTTCCCGGACGCGTCGGGGCGGGCAGAGTCTGAAATACCAAAGCGCCCGCGAGGGTCCTTGAAAGCATACTTCGCGTGTGTCAGGAGCATAAGGTCTGCTCGCAGATACCTTGCTCCGCCTGCTGCATAAGACCTGCTTTGCAGGGATCTTGCCGCAGCCAAAAACGAGATCCGTTTTTAGCGCCCCGCTCACTGGAAACAGTGTCCGGGGCGTATTTTTTATGCCTTTCGATTTTTACACTTTCTTCATAGGTTTTTCATGAAATCCAGCCGAAAAGCTGTTATACTACAGCCATGAGGATTCGGGGCCGCAACCGATTCCTTGTACATGATTCCTCCTCACACCAAAGCAATATCCGAACACAGCGCCCTTTCCGGTGAAGCCGCAAGCACCGGGGAGGGCGCTGTGTGTTTTTGTACGGCAATATTCCGGAAATGGAACGCTTACAGGGTTGACCGGGCATTTTTAAGGAGATATAATAAGCCTGTAAGGCTAAGAAACTTAGTATTTTGAACTTGTGGAGGTGAACGCAGGACAATGGACCCGGATCATAGTCGAAGACGATGGAATGATGCGGCCGGAACGACCGCGAAAGGTGCTGCGTTCGCCTTTTTTGTACGCTGAACAGCGGGGTGTCTGCTGTCCGGCTGCCGTACAAAAGGGGCGCAGCTCTGCGCGTGCAGACGGGGCGTGTGCGGCCCTGAGGCTGCGGTGCAGGAGCGGCGCTTTTGCGTTGATGCGGCTGTGTCCTCCTGAGACAGGAAAGAGGAGGAACACGAATGGAAGAAAAAAAGAACAACCCGGAGCGCGAAGCGGACGAAGCCCTTCCGGTGCAGGAGCTGCCTGCCGATATTCCCGCCGAGGTGCGCCAGAAATTGGCCGAAGACCTGAACGAGCAGGCCACCGAAGACCTCAGGCAGGACGTCCGTGAGGCCGAAAAAGAGGAGGCCAACGACGAAGAGGTCAAGGCCAACCCTGAGATGCTCACCAAAAGCCGTTTGCTCAAGCTGCTCATCAAGAAGCAGTACGTCAAGCTGCGCGAAGTGACCGAGGAAGAGCAGCCCGCCGATTTGGCCGAGCTGCTGGAAGAGCTGGACGAGAACAACCGCCTCGTGGTGTTCCGTCTGCTGAAAAAGGACGTTGCGACCGAGGCGTTCGCCTATATGTCCGACGAGGCCCGCGACGACCTCGTGAATGCGTTTTCGGATGTCGAGCTGGTGAGCGCCATCGAGGAGATGAGCCTTGACGACGCCGCCGACCTGCTGGAGGATATGCCCGCCGGTGTGGTCAAGCGGGTCTTGGAAAAGTCGTCCCGCCAGACCCGTGAGAGCCTGAACAAGCTGCTGAACTATCCCGAAAGCTCTGCTGGCAGCCTGATGACCCCCGAATACGTCCGTCTGCGGGAGGAGATGACCGTCAGCGATGCCTTTGCAGCCATCCGCAGACAGGGTGAGAACGCCGAGACCGTCTACACCTGCTATGTGGTGGAGCGCAACCGCCTGAAGGGCGTCGTGTCGGCCCGCAGCCTGCTGCTGGCGGACCCGTCCACCCCCATCACGGACATCATGGACGACAATGTCGTCGCCGTGAAGGTCACGGACGATCAGGAGTTCGTGGCCCGTGAGATGCAGCGCTACGACTTCACCGCCATGCCTGTTCTGGACAACGAGGGGATGTTCGTCGGTATCATCACCATCGACGATGCCATCGACGTCCTGACCGACGAGAGCACCGAGGATATGCAGAAGATGGCGGCGATCCTGCCCGACGACGATGCCACCACCTACTTCGGCACCAGCGTCTGGACCCACGCCAAGCAGCGTATCCCATGGCTGCTCATCCTGATGCTCTCTGCCACCTTCACCGGCATGGTCACGACCCACTACGAGGAGGCTTTCGTCAGCCTGCCCCTGCTGGTCTCCTTCATGCCCATGCTGATGGACACCGCCGGCAACTGCGGCAACCAGATCAGCACCCTCATGGTGCGCGGCCTCGCGCTGGGCGAGGTGGAACCCAGCGATTTCCTCCGCGTTCTGGGCAAGGAGCTGCGGGTCTCCGCCATCGTCGGCGCGGTTCTGGGCCTTGTCAACGGCCTGCGCATCTACCTGATGTACACCTACCTCTACGCCGGGCAGTATCAGAACGTCATCGGCTATGCGGTGGTGGTCAGCGTGTCGCTGTTCTTCAGCGTCATCCTCGCAAAGCTGGTGGGCGGTATGC
>ERZ1673738.1657-NODE-1657-length-32388-cov-7.589119_pt1 | contig 32388 bp, 43 predicted proteins | sample MGYA00580198_ERZ1673738 | MGnify/ENA primary metagenome ERZ1673738 (study PRJEB41218, sample SAMN15661784) | gut metagenome | host: Homo sapiens | place: Canada: London | collected 2015-08-20/2019-03-30 | study: EMG produced TPA metagenomics assembly of...
TGGCGGAAATCGGAAATCGCAAGGAGCGCTTGCGCGACTATGCGAGTTTCCCGGATGATTTCGATTTACCGCGCTCAAAGGTCGCAACAGAGTTGCTCCCTTTCGCTTGGGATGCTCCGCCTCGCTGAGCCGCCCACAAGGCGCGCTCGGCTTCGATCCTCCCTTAAATCCCCTAAGAACCCCATAACCCCCGTTGAAACGACCAGGGTTGCGACCCTGGACCCGGGGAAGGGATACGGTTTAGTTTGTACGGGCGAGGCCGGTTGAGCCGCGGACGATCAATTTTACCGGCAGGTTGAAATCCTTCGGATCGGGATGCTCGCCGTCGATCATGGCGAAAATCGCTTCCGCCGCGCGGCGGCCTTTGCCGATGCCGTCCTGATGGATGGTGGTCAGCGGCGGGAAGGTCATCCGCGCGATATCCACATCGTCAAACCCGACGATGGAGATGTCCTCCGGCACGCGCGCGCCGCCCTCGCGTAGCCCCGTGATGACCGCGGCGGCATACTGGTCGCCGCTGACGCAGACGCCCGTGATCGCCCGCTGAGCGGCCAACTGCCGCCCCAGCGCAATGCCGCGTTCGGCCTTGAAGGGGAAGAGATTCGTAATCAGGTTTTCAGGGTTCGGCGTGATTCCGGCCTCTTCAAGCGCGTCGCAATAGCCCGCGTAGCGCTGGTCGTTGTTCATAAAGCCGCCGTTCACCGCGCCGATGAAGAGGATGTTCCGATGCCCCAGCTCGATGAGGTGCCGCGCCGCCAGATAGCCGCCCCGGCGATCCTCCGCGCGCACCTGAATCAGCTCGGGGTCGTCGAGGTAGGTGTTGATGGTCACGCACGGCTTGCCCTGCTTTTTGACGAAATCCACGAGGCTCTGCGGCACGCGATCCTTGAAGATCACGCCGTCCGGGTTCCAGTTGTTGAGCATCAGCCGCAGAACATCCTCGTTCGTGCCGCGCCGCATCATCAGAAAATAGCCGTGGTCGGTGACGACCCCTTCCAGCCCCGAGAGCAGCACGCCCGCAAAGCCGTTGCCCGCGTAGGTCTCCTGCGGGCTGTGGGTATCGACAAAGGCGATGATGCGGGAGGAATGGCTCACCAGCGCGCGCGCGGACATATTGGGCACATAATGGAGCTGCTCGATGGCGTCGAGAATCCGCTGCACCGTCTGCGGGGAAACGCGGTCGTAATTGCCGTGAACGACATTGGAAACCGTCGTCAGGCTGACGCCGACAAGGTTGGCGATATCCTTCATCGTGGCCATAGGTAAGCCCTCCTGATTCTCTTGATGATTCATTATATCATGTTGAGCGCTAAACTGCAAATGCGCAGGCGGATGAAAGCCGGGCAATCGCTCAGGCATCAAAAAAGCCATTCTTCCCCCGAAGGAGAGAATGGCTTTTTCTGCAAATGGACGAATAACTGAAATCCCAGATGATGCGATTCCGATCAGGCTTGGCAAACCCATCAGTATTTGAGCTTCTGCGTGGCCGCCCAGCCCTCGTTGATGGCCTCCTGATGGCTCGTGGCATACGGGCCGATGCTCTGCGCCTTCTCCATGGAAATCGGGAAGTGGACGCACAGGTGACCGTTGAAGTTGTTGTTGGAGAGGTGCTGCGGGGAGTGCGGCACGTCGTGGGTCGAGCCGATGTAGGTCTTGCCATCCGAGAAGGTGACCCAGACTGCCTTCGGCGTCCACGTCGTCTTGCCGCCGAACGCCTTGAGCATGATGGCCGTATCCTCCGCCGTGGCGGGCTCGGCATCCATATGCGCGTCCTTGGTCATAATGCGCAGCTTCCAAGAGTAGCCGGTGGAGAAATCATACACCGTGCAGTATTCGCCGTTGGCGTAATTGCGCCGCCAGTTGTAGAAGTTTTCATAGATGACGTTGCCGGCGGTCTGCGTGCTCGGGGCGGTCGTGCCGTTGGTCGTACCGGCGCTGGTGCTGCCCTTGCCGGAATAATCCGCATTGATGGCGGCGAGCGTCTTCTTGCCCGCGATGCCGTCCGCCGTCAGCCCCTTGGATTTCTGATAGGCCATCACCGCGTCGGCGGTCAGCGCGCCGAAGTTGCCGGTCTTGTTGCCGGTGTAGAAGCCCAGAGAAGCCAGCATGTTTTGCAGCTTGAGCACCTCGCTGCTGGAGGAGCCCTGCTGGAGCATGACGCTCGTGTTCAGCAGGGTGGAGCTGTCCGAATTGTTATTGGAGCTGCTCGAACCGCTGCTGTTGCTGCTGCCGGAGCTGGAAGAATTGCCCGAGCTGCTGTTTCCGGAGAGCTTGCCGGAGATGGAGGAGAGCGTCTTCGCGCCCGCAACGCCGTCGGCGGAAAGGCCGTTGGCCTTCTGGAAGTTGTAGACGGCTTCCTTCGTCAGGCGGCCGAAATTGCCGGTCACAGAGCCGTCGTAATAGCCCAGCGTCTTGAGGTTCTGCTGAAGGGTGCGCACAGCGTCCGAACGAACGCCGTACTTGAGCAGGCCGTTTGAAGAATTGGCGGCCGCATTGCTCGAAGAAGACGAGGAAGACGAAGAACTGCCGGAGGAAGAAGAGGACGAAGTGCCGTTCACCTTTTCTTCAATCTTGGCCAGCGTCTTCGCGCCCGCGATGCCGTCGGCGGAGAGGCCGTTCTTCCGCTGGAAGTTCATAACCGCGGCCTCGGTGATGCTGCCGTAGTGGCCGCTGATCGTACCGGTGTACAGCCCGAGCTTGGTCAGATTCTGCTGGAGCTTGATGACATCGTCACTGCGCGTGCCGTAGCGGAGAATGGCGCTGCCCGACACGGAGGAGGAAGAGGACGAAGAAGCGGCAGAGGAAGACGAGGAGGACGAGCTGCCGGAGGCGGTGTAGGTGATCCCGGCGGCCTCGTAAAGCGCCGCGCGGGTGTCCTCGTCAACAATGCCGTTATCCTCAAATGCGTATTTCTTCTGGAATTTCTTGACGGCGGCTTCCGTCTTTTCGCCGTAGTGGCCGGTGATCCCCGCGCTGTAGAGCTTGAGCTGCTTGAGCGCGGTCTGGATCGTCGCGACCTCGTCCGCCTCGTCGCCGAGGCTGTAGTTCTGCGCAGAAGCGCTCGCACAGACGCATACCATCAAAGCGGCGGAAAGCGCCGCAATCCATCTTTTGTTAGACGCACGAATCGACATACAGGCATGCGTCTCCTTTCATTTCAAGTATGTGACTATTTTATTACGAGTTGTAACATTTGTCAAGTGAATTTTAATAAAGTCGCGTTATAGCGAAATAAAAAGAAGCGGAATCGAGCTCAAAAAAGCGGCGAAGGCATGCTATAATAGAGCAAACGGAAGACGGAGGGCATGGATTGTGCTGGACATGGAAGGCATTTATCAGATGGTACACAACCAGACGACGATAAAGCGCGCGATTGACTACGTGCGCGAAAGGCGGATGCAGATGTATGGTGCATGCGGCTTTTGGCAGGGCTGACGCGCCTGCGCCAGCTCTGCTGCGATTCGTGGCTCTGTCTGGAAGATTACGCCGGCGTTTCGCGAGATTCTGAAAGCGTGAAATGCGCCGCGTCGATCAACCCGGCGCAGGCGAGCGGCTGCTGGCGCGCATACGGCGCGGCGGCCTGCCAGAGGACGAGCGCCGCGTCCTTGTATCCGGCCTGCGGGCGGCAAGCGTCGGCCAGCGCCAGCGCGTGCAGCAGCAGCGCGGCGGGCGAGGGCAGTTCCGAATCCCAAACCGCGGGGATGCGCGGGAAGAACGCCGCCGCGTCCTGCGGGGTGTGCATCGGCAGGCCGTCCGGCGTTGTGAACGCATGCAGCGCCGCGCCCAGAAGGCGCAGGCCGCTTTCTCGATAGGTGTGCAGCTCCTCCGCCTGCCCCAGCGTCAGCAGCGCCAGCGCGAGCGCCGCGCCCGCGCCGCAGGTGAGCTGGGCGTTGAGCGCGCTGACCGGGGAATACGACGGCGGCAGGGCGGGCGACAGCGCGGCGAGGTAGCCGACGGCGCGCTGAGCCGCCTGAATGTAGCGCGATTCGCCCAAGCGCCTGCCGCACAGCGCGAATACGGCCGCCGCCAGCGCGCAATCCTCGCTGAGGATGCAGGGCGCGGGGGTCGGCGGCGTTCGGGCGGCGCGCACGCGCTGGAGCTGGGGCATGACCCGGCGCAGAAAGGCGGCGTCCTCCGGGGTGAGCGAATGCGGCAGGGTCGGCGTGCGCGGCAGATCCGCCTCGGGGGAATCCTCGACCGGGGAGAAGCGGCTGGGCGTGACCTTGGGCGGAAGCCCGGTGTGCTGGCGGCGCAGCCCCAGCAGGCGGCAGACGCGCAGGCCGTCCTCCCCGCCGAGCGCGGCGCAGACCTGCTCCGGCGTGAAGGCGCAGCTCTCCCTGTCGTAGGTGAGGCAGGGGTTCAGCGCGCCGCCCGGCGCAAAGCAGGCGGAGAGCAGAAAATCCAGCGTGCGGACGGCCTCGGCGCGGCGGCCGCTTTCCAGCAGCGTCAGCGCCAGCAGCGCGTTGATGGCCAGCGGCTTTTCCGGCACAAAGGCGCGCCAATCCTCCGTCAGCGTCGCGCGGAAGAACGCGCCGTCCAGCGGGTCGTAGAGGTCGGAGGCGAGCATCGCGTCGAGCGTCTGGTCAAGCGCCGCGTGCGCCTGCCTGTCGCGCAGCGCGGCGCGGCTCAAGAAGCGCAGCGCGGGGCAAAGCGGCTGCTTGAGCTTGCCGAAGCCGCCGTTGATCGGATCGCGCACGGCGAGCAGCGCGCGGGTCAGGTCGTGCGCCGCGTCGCCGGGGGAATAGGGCTTGCGCAGCGGCTCGGCGCGGAAGGAGCGGACGGTCTGCGCGGCCTGACGGATGAAGGCGTCGCGGTTCTGCGCGAAGCGGCGATCCGCCTGCGAGAGCCAGACGTACAGCCGCGACGGATCGAGCGCAAAGCCCGCCGGGGGCAGCGGCGCGGCGAGAAACACGCGCGCGTCCTCGAGCATCAGCGCGCACAGGGGCAGCGCGCCCTCACCGGAAAACAGCGCGCCCGCGCGCTGACAGAGCAGCTCCACATCCGGCCGCATGCCGGGGTAGAGCCAGACGGGCACGGTGCGCTCGAATATCTGCATATTCAGCGCCGCGTCCGCAAACGACGGCGGCGCGTCGCAGATGAAGAGCAGCACCGGCACGTCGCGCAGGCGCGCCTGATCGAATGCCTGCGCGGAAAACGGCAGAAACGCCGCCGGGGCAGGCGGCGCGCAGGGAGTCTGCGGCGGCACGGCCTGCGGCGCAATCGGCGGGATGAACGGAACATTGGAAAAAGAAGAAACGCGCATGCGGCTTATCCTCCGAAAACGGTGATAAGCACAGCATGCGCGTTTTTTTGAAAAAGATGCGCCGCGCCGCTTATTTTGCTCTGCGGAACGGCCAGCTCGCCTCTTCGATGGCGATGTCGCGGTGGGTGACGCTGACGGTCTGCCCCAGCGCGCGCAGATGCGCGCCGAGCGCCTCGCTGATGGCCACGGAGCGATGCGCGCCGCCGGTGCAGCCCACGGCGATCATCAGCCGCCGTTTCCCCTCGCGCTGATACAGCGGCAGAAGGTAATCGACCAGCTCGTACAGGTGCCCCAAGAACTCGCGGGTTTCCTCCTTGCCGAGCACGTAATCGCGAACCGGCGCTTCCAGACCGGTGTAGGCGCGGATATCCTTGATATAATACGGGTTGGGCAGGAAGCGCACGTCGAACACCAGATCGCTTTCACGCGGGATGCCGCGCTTATAGCCGAAGGACATGATTTCCGTGCGCAGGGCGCGCTGATTCTCGTTGCCGGAGAGCAGGTCGTCCACACGCGCGCAAAGCTCCTTGGCGCGCAGCCCGCCGGTGGAGAGCACGTAATTGGCGCGCTCGCGCAGGGGCTGGAGCATTTCACGCTCCTTGGCGATGGCCTGCTCGAGCGTCATGCCGCCGCGCATGAGCGGGTGGTCGCGCCGCGTCTCCTTATAGCGGTCGATGAGCGTTTCGGTGTCCGCCTCCAGAAAGAGGATGGAGATTTCGTGGCTGTCGCCGCCCTGATCGATGGCGCTGCAAACCGCGTCCGCGTCGAACAGCGCGCCGCTGCGGGAATCCACGCCGAGGGCGACGGGCGTATCCAGCTCCACCTTTTCGCAGAGGGTGAACGCGGGCGCGAGCAGCAGCGGCGGAATGTTGTCCATGCATTGATAGCCGCTGTCCTCCAGATGGCGCAGGACGCTCGTTTTGCCCGCGCCGGACAGGCCGGTGACGATCAGAAATTTCATGCTTGCCTCTTCCTTCTTTTGTTCAGTCTTCGCCCAGAATACGAACCTCCGGCTCGAGCTGCACGCCAGTCTGCTCAAAGACGCGCTGCTCCACCTGCCGCATCAATTCGAGCATGTCGCGCGCCGTCGCGCCGCCGATGTTGACGATAAAGCCCGCGTGCTTCTCGCTGACCTGCGCGCCGCCGACGGTGAGGCCGCGCAGGCCGCAGTCGTCGATGAGCTTGGCGGCGAAATGCCCCTCCGGGCGCTTAAACGTGCTGCCCGCGCTGGGCAGCGTGAGCGGCTGCTTCTCCCGCCGCGCCTTGGCACATTCCTCCATCCGCGCGCGGATGGCCTCGGGGTCGCCGGGCGTGAGCGCGAGCGTCGCCTGCGTAATCACCACGCCCGCGTCCATCAGCGCGCTGTGGCGGTAGGCGAAATCCAGCCGGTCGGCGGGATAAACGACGCGCCTGCCATCCGACAGGGAGACGCCCTCCGCCTGCGTGACGAGCTGGGCGAGCTCCGCGCCGTAAGCGCCCGCGTTCATCAGCACGCCGCCGCCGACGGTGCCGGGGATGCCGCCCAGCTCGGCCATGCCGGAAAGCCCCTCGTCCCGCGCGAAGGCGGCGACGGCGGCCAGCGACGCGCCCGCCTGCACGAGCAGACAGTCGCCCTCGCGGCGGATGGCGTTCAGGCCGCCGGAGACGCGCAGCACCAGCCCGCGGATGCCGCCGTCGCGCACCAGCAGGTTGGAGCCGTTGCCGATGATCGTCACCGGCGCATCCGCCTGTTTGGCGGCGCGGAGCGCAACGGCGATTTCATCCGCCGAGTGGATGTTCACCATCACCTCGGCCGGGCCGCCGATGCGCAGGGTGGTATACTGCGCCATCGAGGCCTGCGGCGCGATGCGCTCCGGCGCGAAATTGGCTTGAACCAGCGATTGAATCAGGGCATCCATCAGACAATGAACCTCCCGGCGGATTTTGATACGCCTATTGTACCCCATTTTTGAAAAAGACACAAGGCAAAGCAAAAGAAAACGCCCGTTCCCAGTCTATGCGGGAAGCGGGCGAATGTGCGATTTGAATTATTCCGCGATCTGCCGCCGAACGCCGTCTTCGCTGACGACGGTGATGGGCGCGTCCTCGCCGCCCAGACAGAGCTGCTCGCCGGAGGCGAGGGAAAGCGCCTCGCGCATCGCGGCCAGATCCTCGACCAGATAGGTCTCCTGCACATAGAAATCCATATCGGTCAGCACGATTTCCGTCACGCCGACGCGGCGGAGCACATCGACGGCGTGCTGATCCATCTGAAGGAGCAGGCCGCCCTGATCGCTGCCCGCGCGCATGCACAGGCGGATGTCGCCCGAGCCGCCGGTCTGCGCCGCGCAGAGATTCTCCTGAAAGGTGACGCCGCCGCCCTCCGGCGTGAACAGGCAGAGCCGAACGGACAGGCCGCCCAGCCGCGCCTGATACAGCCACTGATCCGAAGCGGAAACGCCCCGATAGGCGCGCCGACGGCCGAAGTTTTCAAGCTGACCCAGATCCTTGCGGCTTGTCTGAACGGTCGCGTCCTGCTGGGTGTTGAGGGTGAGCGGCGTGGTCTCCGCGGCCAGCGCACAGGCGGGCGAGGCCAGCAGCAGGGCGCTCAGCGCGGCGGCTGCGGCACGGGTTTGAAGGCGTTTCATGGGGAGAATCCTTCCTTTCTGCTGATGTATGCAAGATGCGTTTGGATGGCGTCAATCAATGCTCGGCGTATCGGGGATGGGCGTTTCGCGCGGGGTCACGCCGACGTAGTAAATCGGCGCGGCGGCCTTATAGGTATCGGTGTATTTCTTCTCGCGGGAGATTTCCAGCCCATTGCTGTCCATCGTCACCAGATACACGTCCACGACGTAGCCCTCGCGGCCCTTGCTGACCTGATAAGTCTCGTCGTCGTAGATGACATACTCGCCGTTGTTGTCCTTTTTATAGGTGGGCTCGGGCAGCGGGATGGTCTCCACCACCTGCGAATCGAGCTTGTAGGTGTAGCCGTTCGGATCGGGGCGGCCGTAGATGATGAAGCGGCTCGTCCAATAGCCCTTGACCTTGACGAACTGCGTCTCGATGTAGATGTTCGCGCCCGTGTTGTTGGTGAACACGAAATCATAGCGATCATCGGAAACGGTCGCGTCCTTGCCCTTGTCCACATAGCTGGAGGGGATGGCGTGGGGCGTGCGCTTGTTGACCGTCAGCCCCGCGTTGACCACCGCGTTATACAGCGTGGAGGACACCTGACAGATGCCGCCGCCGATGCCCTCGACGTAGTTGCCGTAGGCGATTTCCAGCGCCGCCTGATAGCCGTTGGCCGTCGAGCGCTTGAGCGCAACCTTGTTGAAGGAGACGGACTTGCCGGGGGCGACGGTCAGGCGATTGAAGCGCTCCGTGCCGACGCGGATGTTTTCCGTCCGGCTTTCAACGTAGTCGCCGGTTTTGCCGACGGTGGTTTCAAAGCTGCTGAGCTTCACGATCTGCGCTTCCAGTTGGGCGCGCGTGACCGAAGGCTGCACGGGAACCGGGGTCAGATCGACCACGCCGCTTTCCAGCATGTTGACCATCGTGCAGATGCGCTCGTTCAGCCCGGTGATATCCAGCGTCTGCCCGGCCGTCTCATCCGTATAGGAGAACGGCGGCCACTTGGTCTCGTCGTCCACGCGCGTCGCGTTGACGGCGGGGAGATCCACCTCGGATTTGATCTGGGAGAGGATCTGGTTGACCTGGCTCATATCGTAGGAGAGCGTGGTATAGCGCATGGCCGGTTCTTCTTCGAGCGCCTTGACCTGCTCGTAGCGAACGGAGGACGACCCCGTGTGGCCGATGGCCCAGAGCTGATCGAGCTGGTCGGCGACGTTATACTGCATGTTCAGGCTGTCGCCGGTGATATCCCAGCTGCGGCCGTCCTGCGTGCGCAGGGTGATTTTGAACGAGGAAATCAGCGATTGCACCTGCTGGGTGACGAGCGCCGCCGCCTCGTCGAGCGTCTTGCCCTGAAGCGGAATGTCGTTGACGTAGATGTTCGGGTAGAACACGCCGTCGCCGCGGTCGAGCGTCTGCTTGATATCCACCAGGCGCGCGCCCGAACGGATGCCGACGATCAGCAGCACCACGGCGATCACGCCGCAGAGCGCGCCGATGGTCAGGCGGCGGAGCTTGCGCGCGCGGCGCTCTCTGGCCTTTTTGCTCATCGGGCGCGCCGACGCCTTCTTTTTCCGGGCGGGCGCTTTCCGTGGCGCGGCGGGTTTCTTCGCCGCGTCGGCCGCGCGTTCGTTGCGCGTCTGCTTCATCTGCAAAATGGCCTGCGTCTCCTGCGCGCCGCGCGAGGTGTGCCTGGGCGCTTCCGGCTCGGCTTTCTTCTGTTTGTTTCTGCGGGAGGCCGCGCCGCTGGTATCGGAAACCATCCAATCCGGCGTATCCTCCTCGGTGCCCACGATGATGCGCACCGGCTCCTCCGAAACGGGCGCGGCCTGGGGCCTGCGTCTGCGGCGGGGCGTTTGGCGATCATCTGCCATGGGCTTCACCTCCTTATTTAATCGAAAGGCGGGGCGAACCCCGCCTGTGTATACGACATCATCCTTTATCATACTGCATTTTGCCGCGCGGCGCAAGGTTTTTTTGCGCGTGCGTCACGCGAACCCGCCCGAACGCATAGCCTGAACGGGGGAAAAACGGCTTCTGCCTATATAGACGGGAAGAACGGGCGTTTTCTTGCATACAAACGCTTTTTTCCCCGCGCGAGAGAGGAGAGGGCAGATGGAAAAGACGATGAAATGGATTGCGGCCGCGGCAGGCGCTGCGGCCGGGCTTTTGACGCGCATGCCGACGGCGCTTCGGCTGCTCGTGCTGCTGATGACGCTGGATTATCTGAGCGGCGTGGGCGTTGCGCTGCTGGGCAAAAGCCCGAAGAGCGAGGGCGGCGCGCTGAGCAGCCGGGCGGGGTTCGCCGGTCTGGCGCGCAAGGCGATGATTTTGGTGATCGTCCTTCTGGCCGCCGTGCTCGATCAGCTCACGGGGAGCGCGGCCTGCACCGGCGCGGCGACGATGTTTTATATCGTCAACGAATCGCTTTCGATTTTGGAAAACGCGGTGCTGCTCGGCGTACCCGTGCCGCAGCGGCTGCGGCAGGCGCTCGACGTGGCGCGGCTCGCCGCCGACAGCGAGAAGGAAAAAACCAAGGACGGTTGAATGTTGCCGGGGTGCGGTGGCCGCCGCATCCCGCGCCCGCCGCGCACAGGAAACTTTTTTCAAAGAAAGGGTTGACAAATCCGGCCGGGTTTCGTATAATATACACGTTGCACCGCTGGTGCACGAAGTGAATATGCGGTAGTGCTGGAATTGGCAGACAGGCACGTTTGAGGGGCGTGTGTTGTATGACGTATGGGTTCAAGTCCCATCTACCGCACCAAACAGGAAATCCAGAAGCCACAAAGGTTTCTGGATTTTTTCTTTTATTCTCTGGTTTTTCACATGTAAAATTCTACTCGTTTCGTGTACTTCTTTCCCACAAGAGTGCAACTATTTTCAAAATCATTTCACACGATAATTCACACGCAAAGAGGTCGGGGATTTACCCCCGACCTCTTTCTTCATGCTGGGCGCGTTTTCAGCTTCCGGATTGCTGCCGCGTATGCCTTCGGTGCGACGATCTGCAAGCCCTGAATCGTGTCCTCCAGCGCATCAACAAGCTCAGCAGATGACAAGCCTGCACACGCAGCGCGGAACTCGCTTTCCGGCTCTGCCGCCATCGAGTACGCCGAAACAGGCGCCTCCTTCACATCCTGCACAGATTCGCTCGCCATGTGCGCCCGGAGGCCGTACAGCACCGCCAGACGTTCAGCGTCTTTCACACTCGTTCCTTCGCGCTTGATTTTGGTGATGGTTTCGTCGATCTCTTTCAGGTCGATCAATGCCGCTCACCGCCCGTCAGGCGTTGCGCAGCTCGTCCATCGCGCGGCGGATGATTTCGCGCTGTTCGCCGGTCGCGTCGCGCATGATCTCTTCCATCTTGCGCATCATGCTTTCGCGCCCGTCGTCGCGGCTATAATGTCCGCGCACGTAATGCTCGCCGCGCCGGTCGTTGCGCCCGTAGCTTCCGCGCACGTCAGCGCGCCACTCCGCGCTGTTGCTGTAGCCTTCGTCTTCAAGAATTTCGATTTTGTCGATGTTTTTGATGGTGTCGGTCAGCTTGTGAACGGTTTCGAGGTCGCCGGGGTTCATATCACGTTTGGCGGCGATTTTGTCCAGTTCATCGCAAAGCATATCGCGCAAGTCGCGCATCGCTTTCATACCCATATTTTTTCTCCTTTCTCATGCCTGCCGCGTGACGATCAGGTTTGCGTTGGCAACGTCAATCGCTTGCGCACTGATGTTTTTCAGCGCGACGGTTACGCAGCATCCACGCGGCACATCGACAAACGCGGAGACGGAAACGTTAAAATAGTTTTCAACCGCCGCAGGGGTGACGATGGCGACGGCACTATTCAGCGGCTCGCCGTTTATCGTCAGCGCAACGGAGATCGCCCCAACCGTTCCGCCAGTCGGAATGGCAATATTCCCGGTGAAGTCCACAAAGTACCGCGCTCGGCACTGGTTCGTCAGGCCGCGAAGAGTTACGATTCCCGCGCCCTCTCGATGGACGATGCACGGAGAGCCGCAAATCGGCGTTTCGGTCAGCGGTAGATTCTGGCCAGCCGCGACAAGTGCCGTGCTGGCGTTGGTATACTCAGCCATAGATTATCTCCTTTCATAAGAAACGGCGGGACACATTCGCCCCGCCGTCGTTGCAGAATCAGCTCAGGGCTGAACAGCTCGGTCACGCCGAACAGTTGCATCTCTTATGCGATTTTAGCAGCCACAACCGGCGTTAGCAGCGCAGCCGTAGCCGTAACCGCCCGTATAGGGGTTAGGCACCTGATATGCAGGGACGGCGACGGGCTGACGCAGCGCGTTAATGATCTGCGCAGTCTGCGCTCCCATCTCCGTGGTCAGCAGCGCCGACTGACGCTCCTGCGACGCGGCGCGGCGAAGATCGGTGTTTTCCGCCTGCAACGTTGCAATCTTGTCCTGCGTGAGGAAGTCGAGAATCGCGCGACTGTTCGCGTTCTGGTTGTCAATCAGGTCGCGGGTGTTGCTGTTAAGCGTGTTCTGGATGGCACAGAAGCCCTGCTGCATCTGGTTGCGCGTGTCGCAAGCCTGAGTAGCGAGGTTGTAATTCACGCCCTGAATCGCTTCGCGCGTCTCGCAGCAGCAGTTAGCCTGCTGCATCTGCATTGCGAAGAGCTGCTGCATGAGCGCCGCCTGCTGGTTGGCGCGGGAAAGCTCCGCCGCGCTGAAACCGCCGTTGACGGCGTTGGTGATGGCGTAGGTGCTGTCACAAAGCCCGTTCTGGATGGCACGGATGCCGTTGTCAATACCGTTGATGGCAAAGCCTTCATTGATGTCTGCGCGGGTCGCGTAGCCCTGGAAGCCCGGCGAATTGGCGCCGCTGTTGCCGAAGCCGCCGCCCCAGCCGCAGAACATGAAGAGGAACAGAACGATGATCCACCATGCGCCGTTCCCGTCTCCAAACATGCCGCCGTTGTTGCGATTTCCGCCAGTTACCGCCGCAATATCGGCGGGGGTCATTTCCGAAGTAGTCAAAGACATTTCCACACGTCCTTTCGTTTTTATCGCTAACCGTGCGCACGGATTTAGCCGTTAGAGACCTTCGAAGAGGTTTTGGAACTGGTGGGCGATGCCGTAGAGCTGATTAAACTGCTGCTGCGTCATTTTGCCGCTGTTGAGTAGGCGCTGAACCTCTTGCTGCGGATCGCCGTTAAATCCAGCTTTGAACCGCTTGAACTCCTGCGCCATCTGCTGAAACTGTCCCATCTGTCCGGGCAAATTCCCAGACATTCCCTGCATCGCATTAAACAGCGGGTTGCTCATCGGCTGCATCCTCCTTTTTTCTGCTCGTTTTTTTTGCCAGCGCATCGACCCGCGCCACAAGCACGTTGAAGTCTTCGCGGGTCACATACTCGGCTGATTGCACGGAAGGCTCGGCCTGTTTCGACGCTGTCCTCTCGGTGTAGTCAAAGATTCGCATTGACGGCATACCGCTTGCGTCCGCAGATTTGAGGTAAAACGTCAAGGATTCGCTGTCCATCAGCAGCACGCCGCTTCCGGGGCTGACCGGGTAGCTTTTCGCCGCCGCTTCGCCTTGCACCCAGATGATTCCGCCGCTATTTTGAGCTGGCGCTTGCTGCGCTGGCTGCTGCGGCATATACGGCTGTGATCTGAGCTGCGCGAGTTGGTCTTGCATAGGTGGGTAATAACCGCCGTATGGCTGCTGCCAGCCTTGCATCGGATAGGCCATAAATCATCCCTCCCAGTAGTAAATGGGCGTTTCGCCGCCGCTGTCCCATGTGTCATACCAATCACCGTTCACGACCGCGAGAACGTGTCCATTTGTCGCCAAAACGTAAACGCCGCGCGGAAAGTCTCGGCAGAAGTCCGAAACCGTGTAGCAGTCCGGGCACGTCTCCGGGATGCTGTGACGCTTGAAGCCTTTTCGCCGAAGATACGCGCCCCAGACGTGATTTGCGTTCGGCATATCCCCGGCGCAGAAACCGTCAAGGCAAAGCGCGACGAAGACGCTTTCCCATGTTTGACCTGTGGCCTTGCTTACAGCTCTAATCGCGCAGTCGCCGACGCGAGAACGGAAGGGGTTTGGATTAAATGGAACAAACACGCTCTCACCTGCTTCTGCCCCAATTTTTGCATAAAAGAAGAACGTGCACCTATCAGATGCACGTCAGATTTATATCGGGTTTTTGTCATTCCGTGAACAGAAAGTCTTTAAGGAATTTCATTGATTAGGGTCGTCTGATTTGCGCCTATGCGCTGGCGTGATAGGCAAGGACAGTAGCCCCCAGCCCTTATAGTGATACAAAGATCCCTTGCACGATGGGGCGCCTCGCATGCTTGTCGCGATCTTTTTGAAACCGCTTGCTATACGTTTTGCGGCGATATCTCGCTCCTCTTCCGGAGTCTGCGGCTCAAAGAGCCGATAATTATTCCGCGCCCAGTCGAGCAGATTGGTGCACGGCACTTGATTGCCGCTCGGATCGACCAGCACCCAGATTTTGCTTTCTCGGTTTTGCGGGCCACGCTGTCCCTCCGGGATCGCAAGCGCCGCCTGTACGGCTCGCGGTTGCAAATCGGCTATTTGCGCCTTAACATCAGAGCTTTCGGCGCGTCGTCTCTTTGCGTCTTCGCCCCACTTGCGGGGCTTTTCGTGCGCCGACTTCGCCGCGCGTAGACGGCGGCAAGCGTCCGAGCACGTCACGCGATTGTCTGACCGATATGAGTCAAACGGCCTCCCGCAGATCACGCATGTTTGTGTGATCTTTCCCACCGCCTTGCACCCGCACGACGTCGTCTTACCAGAGATCAGATTGCTAGCGTAGTACGACTTAACGCTGCCACATCGCAGGCACTCCGCATCGCATCGGGTCTTAGACGACGCTTTCGGCAGCCGCCAAATCCGCAAAACCTTGAGATCGCCGAACACGTCGCCGACCTGCATGTTGAGCTTGCGTGGCATAGTCAGCGCCTCCCGAACTCGCCACCAACGAAGATGCGCGGTAAGCCCCTATACATTACCGCGTCTTCACCACGCGCGTCTACCCAGCGCGCGGCGCCGATCTCATCGACGGTCATAGGCTGCTCACCCTGCCAGTCCGCCAGCGTAAACTGCACGCCCTCGGACTGGATCACTGCCATCGCTCCAGCTTCTGGGTGCTCGACGAGGTAGAAAATGCCGTAATCGTCGATCACCGTCTCGGACACGATTGGGAGTGCCAGCGTGCATCCAGTCTCCCAATCATAGACGGCCAGCCTCTGGGCGTCCCCCCGAAGGTAGGCGGTCGAAACGCCCAGCGCGTCCGCCAGCGCGGGCAGAATCTTGTTTCCGGGGTTGCGCTGGCCGCTCTCGTAGTTGTTAAGATTCTGAGCCGATATACCAAGCTTGTCCGCAAGCTCTTTCTGACTCAGGCTGCGCAGGGCGCGCAACTCTTTAATGTTCATGCTTTTCCACTCCTTGACAAATATGATTGATCGTCTTATAATGATGGTGTCGCGGGGGCGTCGCTCCCGTGTGGGGTTGAAATATTGAATTGTTTAGTAGCGTGGATGCTACAAAGGGGGAAAGCGGAAGGGTGATCTTCCGCTTTTCTTTTTTTAATCCCGGCGCTTCCACTCGTCCGGGCTTGGGTACTGCCGACCGTCATCATAGGCGGCTTTCAGCATCCGCATCACCTCGCCGATGTGCTCGGCACTGTACTTGCTCCACCACTCCGCAGGGATGCGATCAAGCACCGCGGAGCACGTGCCGGGGTAGCGGCGCAGTCCGCTGCACTCCTTGGCTTGCTCAACCTTGAGCTGCGCGCGGCGCTCCTCGGCGGTCAGGCACTCATACCCTCCGCGGGTGATGACATCTTTCATTTTAAGTTTCTTCATGGTTTTTTCCTCCTGTCGGGTTGTTTTCCTTGTTCTTATGGTCATATTATAAACCATTATGTTTTATTTGTCAAGCGATTTGTGAAACATTTTTGATTTTTTCAAATAAAAAACCCCGGCCATCAGGCCGGGGTTTTATCATCAGTATGTAAAGATGCAGACATTCGTTTTTTGATCTCGCGGATGCTGCGGCTGACGGTCGCCGGAGACATGCCCAGCGTCATGCTGATCTGCACAATGCTGTAACCACGCCAGAGCAGGTCAAAGACCTGTCCAAGCCGGACGTGCTCGTCAAAGCCGCAGCGGCGGGCGATTTCCTCTTTAGTGCGCCTGTTAAAGTCAAGACGCACGGGAAACCGCCTCCCTTATCCCTCCTTGGGCTTGTCGTAGGTCATCGCCTGCGCGCTGTCGCTGATGCCCTTGGTCGTCGGGTCGGCGATCACGCCGATCATGCCCAGCACCGTCAGAATCGCGTTGACGGCAGTCAAAAGCGCGTCCTGCTGCACGGAAGGCGTTACGCCAAACAGCGCCAGCAGGTTATAGACAAACGCGATCACCAGCGCCAGAAACGACGCCAGAAACGTCTTGTTGCGAAAGCGTACCAACCAGTTAATCCTCATACCTTGATATCTCCTTTTAAGTCCCGCACATCATGCTGAAGCTCTTTGACCTCGCCCTCAAGCTTGTACGTCCTCTCGACGATACTGTTGTGCTTGTTGACCTTAGTCTCAAGCTGTTGAATGCGATATTGCATCAGCTTATTGGATGCAAGCACGCCTGCAAGGCTGCCGACCGCGCTTGCAACCGCCGGAAGCCATGTCATCAAGTCCACCTATCCGTCACCTCATTAGTCATTTGTAACCTTCCACCGCCCGACCAGCGTGATGTACACGCCGTCGCTCCTGCGCATGGTCGTCGTGGCCTGTTCTTCGCCGCCCGTCTCGCCCTGATCTCCACTTTCCGGCGGCGCATCCTCGACCAGATACTCGCTGGACATATACCCCGCCACGCCGTTTTCCAGCGTGCCGAAGACCCAGCCCGTGCCGCCAGCCTCGCGGATGATGTTCACACGCGCGCCGTTTGCGGCTTTGGCGATGATCTTTGACTTCGTGCTTGCGCCCTCGCGGATGTTGAGATATCCGCTGGTGATGTTCACCGCCGCGTTGCCAAACACTTTCCCGTCCCCCTCCTTGTAGATCACGTCTTTGAGCGGCGCGGCAAACGCCCAGCCTGCCGCATCGCTCGCCACAAAGCCCGTCTTTGTGCTCTGCGCGTTGAGCACTTTTCCGTCGTCGCCCATCAGACCGATATGATAGACATCGCCGGGCTGCTGGCCAAACCAGCGGTTGCCGCCGTTGTCGCTATCGTCTCGCCACGCCCGCAACTTAAAGACCGCATAACCCGGTTTTGCCTTCGCCACGGGCACATACTCACCGACGCGCAAATGTGCAATGGAGTTGCTGCCGTGCTCGATGCTCGCGCCGAGCTGTCTGTACGCCCACACAAAAGCCCCTGAGCAGTCCACGCAACCTTCACGCGCCGCGCCCCACTCATACGCCCAGTGCTCATCCAGCATGCGCCTAAATAGCGCGATAAGTGCGCTTGCCTGAATCATTGATACCCACCTCCCTTAGACGATTGAAAGGCCATCGTCATCTGCTTCTCTTTCTGCCGCGTCCAGCGCATCATAATATGCCTGCGCAAGGGCTTCGACCTCCGCAATGTCGTCCTCCGTCAGCAGGCCGCTGTCCAGATGGGTGTATGCCTTGTCCAGCCAGTACGCCACATCGCGTCCGGCGGTGATCTCGCGCTTAATGGAGCGCAGGGTCAGGTCGTGCCGGGCTTTGCTTTTGATTGCCATATGCTTTCCCTCCCTTAGGTTGCAGTCATGGACGCAATCGCGTCCTCAAGATTTTTAATTACAATGCTAACGTCTCTTTGATAGTCCAGTTTCAGCCCTGCGCTGTCGCTCGCTTGCACCACGGTGTCTGGCGCGTAGGTAGTCAGCGCTTTGTAGGCGGCGAGTTCAGTAGGGGTGAGCGGGGTTTCGATGGGGGTGGCGAGGGCGTAGTAGATAACGGATTTCGTATTCGTCAGCAACTGCTTAAGGGCTTCGAGTGACGAGTATTCCGAGTTTGGCGGAAAGCTGATAGTAATCTCTTGATCGTTTGCATATATCTTAGGCAAATTCTGCGGAATATCATTCCACCTATTGCCTGTATAACGCAGTATGTTGCAAAAACACGGCTTTCCGATAAGGGCTACATCTGCATTATAAATGCGCGTTTGAAAATTGTTGTTTCCGCTGGCTAACTTTTGATACGTCCACTTGTCATCAGGACTTAACTCTTTCGCTTTCACCCTCTGCACCCGTACCCCTCTCTTCAAGTTCACCTCGTCGCACACCCAGTGCTGACCCTGCGGGTCAGTGTAGTTGCCGCCAGATTTGACAGGGATGCCGGGTAAGCCGTTGGGCGTGGGCAGAGTGAGAGTTTGCGTTTTGCCGTTCCCATCGCTCAAGGTAACCGCCACGCTCCCGCCGTCACCAGCGCTCACGATAGGCACAGGTGCATCCGGCGTGGGTGCGCCGTCCTGCGTGCTCTTGCCGTACACGGTCAGCCCGCGCAGCGGCGCGGCAAAGGCATCATCAACAGCAATCGGGTTGCCCGTCTCGCCGCCCACAAGGATGTTCTGTCGGGATGCATCCGCCGCCCCGATGTTCTCCCTCGCCTGCGCCTTTTGCGCATCATCAAGCGTCTGCGCCGTATACAGCACAGCTTCCTGCGGCGCGTCTTTTCCCGGGTCGCCCTTCTCGCCTTTCTCGCCTCGCGCGCCCGGATCGCCCTTGTCGCCTTTCGCGCCGGGGTCGCCCTTTTCACCCTGCGGGCCTTGCGGCCCTACAAAGTCGCCGTTGTCCAACCGCCGCTGTACTTCATCCGCAACTGCCTGCGCGGCGTTTCCCGCCCGTTCAACGTCGGCCAGCGTGCCAGTCGCTTTGTCGATCCATGTTTCAACCGGATCGGGCGCTGGGGCAGTTGCGTTGCCAAGAGACTCGCCGATGCGCGTACAGGCAATCGCAGTCTTGATGACCGTGCCATCCGCGTTTTGGATTGTGATTTGGGCTTGCCCTCTTCCGGTTTTATCGCCGATGTCCGCTCTCGTGATCTCCCACGTCAGGATACCGTCCTTTTGCTTCACCGTCGCCGGATACTCCGCCCGGCCAGGCGGCTTGACCGTGATCGATGCAATAGCATCCGGATATTGGCTCAATATGCTTTTTATGTCGATCAGTACCCGCGTCGCGCGATTTTCGCCGACACGGCCAAGCAGCAGTGCATGATCGCCAAAACGATCAAGCGACAGAATGATGTCACGCATCACGCTCTCTCCTTCGTTTAACTCAAGCTCAAAGTAGCTTCCTTTAATCCGGGATGCACCTGTTCTCAAACTTCTTATAAGCGTCAAGATACCATTCCTTCTTGTCGCCGTTATAGGTCATCTCGTAATACATGCCGTCAAACAATGTGGATGACAGCAGATACTTCCAGTTCTGGAGCGCCTTGCACTTCCAAACCACGAACACATCAAACTCCGGCGCCTTGTCGGACTTGTCCAGATGGTCAACAATGTAGCTTCTTACGATCTCAATAACCTTGTTATCCATATCTTGTTCCTTTCTTGCGTCACTCCGTCACGAGGTCTTCACATCCGCTGTCGATCAGGACTTCCCTGACCTTATCCTTGAGCAGACGCGGAACCTGCGCGTAGGTCTTCTTGCCAAGCATAATCTGCTGTGCCCATAACATAGCCATCATATCTTCTTCCTTTCCGCTCATTATAATGAGCCGTCCAAAAATGTTAAGCATACACAATCTCGCTCATTTCGAGGATGCATTGCAGCAGGGTTTCGTTCTGGTCTTCGAGCGCTTTGATGCGCTCTTCTTGCGTCGGTTGTGGCTCTCCCGGTTCCGGCACTTCCGGCTCGACGTACACACTGCCGTCGTCGGAGAGCTGCACCGCGTTGTCAAGGGTGCGGTAAACGGTCGTGTAATCGCTAAAATCGCCGAGCTGGGTCACGCCGTCCATGCGCCACGTCGTAAAGCCTGTTGTTGGAGCGTCGGCGATACCGTCAAGCTCAATAACATGATCGTTAATGCGCGCAAAACCTGCTTCCAGGAATTCATCTGCGCCATTAGATTTTATTTTAATCATACATTACCCCACTTATAGAGCCTTCCAAGCGACTTGTTTATTGCCATTTATTTGCGTGCCCGAATATGCTGTTCCATCAGAGGCAACGCCCAAATAGTAAGTATCGCTGACAAAACTTCCCAGCCAACTGCTTCCGGTAATACGGATAAACCCACCATAGTCAGCGGGCACTGTATTGCCTTTATTTTTCTCTGCGTAGAAACCGCCTTGCTTCAATGATGTAATGTCGTTCTTGATTGTTTTGACAGCTGCCGCACCAGCTACTTTATTCGTCAGATCGGTGCTTGCAAGGATTTCCTCGAGCGTGAGCGCATCAGATTGATCAACTTTAGCATTAAGCGCTTCTCCGACCTTTTGCGCGTCCGCAGCCTCTCCCGCTTGCGTCAGCGTCGCGTCCGTGCCGGAGAGCGCCCCAACGTCCGCCGCTGTCAGCTCGACTTTTCCCGCGCTGTCCGGGGTCTTGCCGTTGATCGTCAGGCTCCCAATGTTCCCCGTGTCGCCGCGCGGGATCGTCAGCTCGATCACCGGCGCTTCCGCCGTGCCGGTCTGCTTGACGCTCGCCGCCGTGCCCGGCTCGCCTGTCTTGACCTGCACCGTGATCTGAGGGGTTGCGCCCGGATCGCCTTTATCGCCTTTCGGCAGGCCAAGCACGATATTGTAGTGTCCGTCGACCTCGGTCAACTCTGCCGTCGGTGCAGCGCCCGCCGCAAGGCCGGTCGCCGTGATGGTCATGTCGTCGATCTTCGTTGCGGCTGCTGATGCTGCGGAAGCTGCGGATGTGGCCGCATTTGCCGCACTGTTGGCCGCTGATGCGTTCGTGTCAGCCGCGCTTGCTGCTTGCCTTGCGCTGGTTGCTGCGGAGTTTGCTGCCGATGCAGCTTGATTTGCGGCCTTCGCCGCCGATTCTGCGGCGGAAATCTGCGCCAGAAGCTCATCAAGCGACGGGATAACGTTTTCCTCGTCAACAATCGCGTCCGTCATGCTGCGAACGACATAGCCATTTCCCCAAAATACCGACTTTCGGCTTTCACCGATAGAAACCTTAATGATGAGGTTAAAGTTGCCGACGACGTAATAGCAGCCCTCAGAAAGCGTGAGGGTCACGATATTGCCGCTGATCGCTCCCGTGATGGGAACGGTATACCCGTCCGCGCGGATAAAATAGCCCTGAGCGCTTGCGCCGCTCAAGTCTATTTCTTCGGCACCTCGGTAGAGGGAAAGCTCGAAGATATGCGCGTCCTTGTCGCCTGACGCATACAGCGACTTTAGCGGGGTCATCTGGATTTCAGCGTCAACGTCAATTCTGCGCTTGAATACGCCGAGATTCAAAGGTCATCACTCCTTTACCAGCTTAACAAACACGCTGCCGTTTTTGTTGCGCTGGATGGTTGCAAGTTCGGTAAAGCCTTCATAGACTTCGGTCACGCCGGGTTTTGTTTCGTCCGTCTTTTCGATTTTGCTGTTGCCTTCAAAGTCGGCGGCAATTTCCGACAGCAGCCGATTATCAGGGAGTTCAATCATCAGACTTCCAGATTCGTCAGTCGGGCCGAACGCCCAGTTTACATCAAGCGTCTTGCCCTTGCTCGTCGTGATTTTCATTTTCTTCCTCCTTCTGAGCCTTTTCAATCGCGTCAACGCAATTATTGATTGATTGCATCGCTCCTGCAAGCAATTCAGCGTCAGCACCAAGCACATGGACGCGGGCAAGCGCCGCGTTCACATTGCGAAGAAGTATGTTGATTTTCATGTTTCCTCCTATGCCATCAAAAGTGTGAATGTGTCAGTGCTTACGCTGGCGCACTCGTAAAACTCCATGTTCGTCGTGCCTGACGGAGCCATTGCATACCGTTTTTTTCTGGTCACGCCGGTCACGACCGTCACGCTTTCCCAGCGCGCCTGTTTTCCGCCGATATTGATACTGCTAATCTCCGCATAGTTGGCGCTCAAAGATTTAGTATTCAGGGCTGCTGTTGTCACGTATGAGCTGTCAGTGATTTTGATTTCTGCAATCTCCGCATTAAATTTGGACATCGTAACATATCCATCCAGAGCGATCTTGTCCGCTTTCAGCTCGATTTTGCTTTCTGCCGCGCTAATGTTGATTTCCGCACTTGAGACGCGCTCGCCTAGATCGGTAACGGTTTTGTTGTCTGCCTTTATCGTAACCAGACCACCACCAGCGGCAGTCGCAGAGATGGCGGCGTTCACGTCCTCAATCTTGTTGTGCCGACCTACAAGCATTGAAACCAAACCGCCGTTGTCGCTCGATGCGGTAATCAAGGCGTTAATCGTCTCAACGTCTCCCGCCCAATTTCCTGTTATTGCTTGCTTGGTGGCGTATAGGTCGGCGTGATTCGCCTCGATATCCACGCCAGCCTTTTTTATCCACGATTCCGTTGCACTCGTGAAAGAATCGGTCTTTTTGAGCATTTCAAGGAGGGATGTTTGCGAAAGCCCCGTTCCTTTAGACGTTCCGCCGCCGATATACTTTTTTGTGCTGTTCTGCGACGAGCCGCCTGTAACGGTGTTGTCCAGCCGCACGAGGTCTTCCGCCGTGTCGCGAATGTTGCTTGCTAGCGTCAGCCTTACGCCGCGCGGGTCGCCGTAAACGTCGGTGATGCTGCGCACGAGGATTCGCTCTTCCATCTTCACACCGTAATCAGGGAGCGCAAGCCGGAAAAGCCGCCCGATTCGGAAGGAATCAAGGCTTTCCCCGGTCGCGGTTGCCAAATCAACGCCGTTGATCTCAATGCTGTTTCGCGGGTTTTTATGGTCTTCGAGGTATCGCGTGATGTAGCTTTTCAAGCTCTCAGCGGTCACGCCTTCTCCGGCGGTGATCGTCTTCGTGATGATGCCCCACACGCCGACGGTCGAACCGTCGATGTAGTGCGGTTCTGGGAGACTCTTGCAGTAAATCCGCGTACAAAACTCGTCATCGGATATCGAGACGCTGACGCTTTCAAGGTTTCGGCTTAGTCGTCCCTCACAACTCGCGGTTGTTTCGACCGATACGACGTTCACCCGCCACGGGAAACCGTGCGTATCGTCAAATTCGAGCGCGTAGCCGTCTTTCTCGTCGCCGACCACTTCCGTCATTGCTGACAGGATGTTATTGCAGTCATACGCATATTCGATGTTTGCACTTTTTGCGCACGTTCCGAGTACCCAAGGCTTTTGACCGTTTACAAGCGTCGTCTGGTTTGCCAGCATCGCCGTCAGCACTTCGGCGCATGTTCCGCTGTACTTCCCCTCGCCGGGAATGATCGCGTCGCCGAGAATCGACGCGCTGTGCTCTAGGTCAACGTCTCCTGTGATGACATAGCACTCAGACGCGCCAGAAACTCGGTAGAAGCCCGCGCTGCCGTCGATGGTATAAAGCTCTACCCATGCATGGAAAGGCGCTCCCTCGCCCGGAGGAAGCGTCATGGAAGCATCATGCGGCGGTACAAGCCGCTCGTTGATGGACAGCGTAACAGGATGGAGGCGGCACACCTCGCGGAGCTGCGCGTCAAGCAGACGCGGAAGCCTTACGCTCATGTGTAATACCCCCTCACGCCGAATCTCGTTTTTGCTTTTCCGTCTGTGGAGACGGACAGTTTGCCAAACTTCCCGGCTTCAAGCCGCAGTTCGTCGCTCGATTCGGCTGTACGCTTGCTCAGCACGCTTTCGCTTCCGATTCGTGCATAAAAAACGCCGTGCTCGTCCGTTCCGACTTCCAGCGCCGATCCGGAAGAGAGTGCAAGCCCGGAGAAGTGCAGCGCGGTTTGTCCGGCTGTCAGGTCTACGGTCGTGATCGCGCCTGTTCCGGCGTTGGTCACGCTTGCCCACACGCGGGAATCGTCCGCAAAGCCCGGCGCAATCATTTGAGCCTCGCCGTTCCCGTCAACCGTCGCGTTTCGCGGGTATTCGCTCTCCCAAAAGGGGATTTCAAAAGCCGTGAACGTGGCCGTCAGGCTGTTCGTCCAGCGCAGAGCGGAGAAGTTCGGCAGGGTCTCGCAGATGACGTGCAGCCGCCTTTCCGGTCGGTCGTTCGTCGTCAGAGTTCCGCCGAGAATCGCCCACTCCGTCACTTTCTCCGCGATGATGGCGCGACGAACGGTGTTCTGCTCGTGGATTTCAAATTTTACCTCGACGCTCAGGCTGTTCGTTGTGCGCTTCGTGATTCGCTGGCCGTTTCTCCCTGCAAGCGGTGTCGTCACAAGATCGCGCACGGGCGAAACGGTGCTCACGTCAAGCACATAGATTGCCGGGTCGATGCTCGACAAATCAATGCCGTTCAACCGGCAGGCGTATCTCGTCATCATACGTTTGCATACCTCATAGCTCTTGCGCCCTTTGCGATGTTGCGGCTCACGCGCTGCGTCACAAGATCGCCCACTCTATCCGCGCCCATGTACACGCCCACGCCGTCAAGCGCTTCGCGTACAGCAACGGCGACGGCCTGACTGATGCTTTCCGCGCTGATACCGCCGACGTTTCCGGCGCGGTAGGCCGTCGCATCTGCGCGGTTCAGAACGGTTTCTCCGGTGTGGAGCTTGGCAACGAAGTTGTCATATGGCACATAGTCAAGGCCGGTCGCAAAGCTGCGCCCTGCGCCATAATTCTTGTTCTTCCCCCAATTTGAGGGATTGTACCATGCGGAATTCCACGCGGCAGAGGCCGCGCCAGCAACGCCGCCGCTCTCCCAGCCCTCTTGGATGGATTTAATGCCCTTTTCAGCGTTTGTGGAATTAAGGCTATTGACAAATGTATTCCACGCGGATTGAATGCCAGAGACAAGCCCGGAGATTGTCTCAAGCACCGCTGTCACGCCGCTCATAAACCCCTCTGGGACGTGCGTGTTAATAAAGTTTGTAAACGCTGTTTTTGCCTTGTCCGCCCATCGCTTGATATCTTCCCAGTGCGTTATGATCGTCGCCAATATTCCAGCAACGGCAACGAGCGGAGCTTTGAGAATGATAAATCCAGACGCAATGCCAGCAAGAACCGTAGCCACAACTTGAAAAGCGGGGTTGTCAATAAATTTTTCGAGTGTTTCCCAATGCGTAACGACAACTCCAATAGCCGATCCAACCAAAACGAGCGGATTATGCATCACCATCCATGCAACGGCCATGCCCATTAGCGTTGTCGCCGCCGCTTGAAACATCGGGTCATCAACAAATTCGCTGAAACTTTTAAGGAAGCTCTCAACGTTTTTACTCGTCTCGCTGCCTAATCCATTGAACAGAAGTTCCACAAAGCCGACGACCGTATCAAATGTCAAACTTGCAATTTTTCCAAACGAGCTGGCAATATCAAAGAGCGCCTGCGCGGTGTCGCTGGGTTCTTCTTCGCCGTTGCTCCACGCCAGAATCTTGTCCAGCAGATCAATAACGCCGTCAAAGACCCAGCCCGTCGCGTCTGCCAGACTTGCCGCAAGCATACCAGCGCGCATTTGAATTGTTTCATCGGTGAGAAAATCCGTCGCTTTTTCGATTGCCGGAATCAGATTTGTTCTGAAGCTCTCGCCAATCTTTGGCATGATTCCGTCCATTCCGTATAGCGCGGAGTTGAGATTGCCGACCACGGTTTCCCATTCGTGGCCTTCTCTTGCCGCCTGCCCGATAACGCCGGAAGCGGTATACATCTCGTCAACGACGTTGAGAAGAAGATTCTGTTTCTGCGCCTCTGTAAGTTCAGACCATTTCTTCCCGTATACTTCAAGCGCTTTCGATGCGCGTGTAGATTCGGAGATTTGGAGACCGATTGAATCGCCAGCCTCTACATTTCCGCGCAGAAACGATCTCAGCCTTACGTCTGCGTCTTCAACGCTGATGTTATACGCGGCGGCACCGTCAGCGGCGAGGCGGACATATTTATCCATCATGGATATAGCTTCCGCCGCGTCCACGCCAGCGCTCCTAAACTGCATGAAGGACGAAGTACCAACGCCTTTAAGTCTTCCGGCCAGAATGTTTGTGTCCTTGCTGATCGTGTCAAGAGCGCCATTTGCGGCAGATTCCAGCTCGCCGAACGTTTGACTTGCAAGAGAATCAAGGGCTTCCTTGTCTGCGGAGGACACAATCGCTTTTTTCACGATGTCGAAAATCTTAGAAAACGCGCTTTTAATCCCGTCGGCCAGCAGTTTGGCCTTCGCAAGCGTCCACGCGCTCAGGCTCTCCATCTTCGATTTTCCGTTGCTTTCGACTGCGGAAAACATGCGTTCCCACAACGTCTTATTTCTTTCCGTTGTCGTCTTCGTCGCGCTTTCCGTTCCCTTGGTCGCGTTCTTGATGCCTTCTCCCGCTTCCTTGGCCGCATTCTTTACGGATTCGGACGAGCGCCCGATACTCTGAGCGGCAGTTTGCGCATCGTTTTTAGCCTTTAGGATGCCCTGCTCGTATTCTTTCGAATCAAGGCCGATCTTGGCTACAAGCGTAAATAAATCCACGCTTTACCCCTCCCCTCTTGCTTTTTTCCTTCTTTCGTGCTCGGCGATCAGATCGTCAATGATCTCTTGACCTGTTCGGTTGTCCTGCTCCACCAGCCCGACAAACTCTTCGTAGCTCACGGGTTCGCTTCCCATCGCCTGACAGATGACGGAAAGCATCTTCGCACTGTACACGTCGCCCAGCCACTTTTGACGATCATCTGCCAAAAGATCGGAGAGTGCCGCGATTGTCGGCGGTGCTCCGTGCCTGTAAATCGCCGCCGTTACAGCTTTCCGACCGTATGCACGGACGATGTAAAAAAATCCATCAGGTCGGGGTCTGCGAGTGCGTTTTTTAGCTCCTTGATGGTCTGCATGCCCTTCTGACTGCGGATTTCATCAACGGTTTTGTCATTGATTGCCGCCAGAATCGCGAACGTGTCCTCTCTGTGGTCGCCGAGCAGCAGAGGAACGAACTTGCCGATCATTATAGAGGTCTGCTGGATGTTGTTCATGCCGTTTTTGATCAAATCGGCGATTTCTTGGAAGGTTTCCGTCGTCTTCTTGTCAAAGCCGATCCGTTCAATCGGCTCCGCGATTTTGCAGAGGCAGACAGACAGCTCTTCGCCGTTCATTTCCGAAAGTTTCATCTTCTTCTCACCTCAAAAAAGAAAAGCGCCGAAGGCAAAGCCCCCGGCGTGTTGTTACTGCGCCGCCTCGTCGAAGAAGTAGATCGCGCAAGGCGCGTACTCGTTGTTCTCCACGGTGTCTTGATAGGCGTGGAACTCGACCGGGAGCGTTCCTTCGCCCTTGTCGCTGAAAGTCAACGTCACGCCCGTGTTGTTCAGCGCATTGTCAAGCGCGATGGCGACAAGCCCCTTGGACGTATTCCCGAACCAGACGAGATTCTGGATATAGTCGCCGTCCTCGATATTGGTTCTCAGCTTGATTGTGGTCTTTTTGCCAGTTGTAAAAGACTTGTCCTCGGTCTTCTCAGCCGTGCCAAGCGCAAGCACGAAGTTATCCGGTGTGATCTCCATAAGCGTCGCGGTCAGCTTGATATCCCAAGTATCAATGACCGTACTGCCTTTGAACTCATACCGCTTTCCGTCGGCTTCGATGCTGCGCATGGTCGGAGACGCGGTAAACGTACCGCCGCCTCGCGTCGCGCCCAGCGCCTTTGTGCCGTCCTTAATGGCGGCGAAAAGTGCTTCTTCGAGCGTGCTGTAATCGGTGTAGGTGCTCATGTCAAAATTTTTGAGAAAAGCACCCGCATTGAGCTGCAACCGCTCAAACGTCTGCGGTCTGACAGCCGTAACAGGTTTTCCCATTTATATCACCTCGATTGGTACGAATTGATTTGAAAATTGAGATACGCGACTTTGATTTCCGGGTTTGCGATGGGCTGATACTGCACCAGCGGGTCAGCGGGACGAATGGCGACGTAGCCGTTCGCCGTCGGAAGCATGAGCAACTCGCCAACCGCCCTTGTAATCTCGTCAACCTTGGCGTTTATTTTCTTATAGCCTTCTGACCGATACCACACCCGCGCCTGATGGCTTGCGGCGTTTCGCCAGTCCGGCTCAATGACGGTGTAGGTGATGTATGGGAGTTTCGCGTCCTCCGGCACGTTGCTTTCCGGGTATGCGTCAATGCCGAACCCGGAATAAAAGCTATATAGTGCCTTTGTCGTCTCGTTCACGTCGGAAGTTCCCACCTCTCAGCCGTCACTCGCTCAAAGTCGAACGTCGCCACGTCAGGCGGTCTGCTGTCGGTGTAGTCACTCGTCACGCGGAAGATTGCCCCGTCAGAGACGCGGCGGAAAACCTCGTGATACTCAAGCGCAACGCCTCGCGCCGTCGTGATGGTGTAGACACTGGAAACGCCCTGCTTCTCGGCGACGCGCGCTTGCAAACTCTGATCTTTGACAATCGCCGCGTCGAACTTGTCACCGTCCGACCAGCTTGTTTCAAAGCCGCCATACCCATCAGGGACGCGCTTTTTCTTTAGCATCACGCATGGCTGTGAAAACATCTCGATTAGCTCCGCGTTAATCATCGCTTATCCTCCGATAAGGGGCAAGGCGGGAGGCGAAAGCCCCCTGCCAGCCCGTCGGCGCACCAGTCGTGCCGGATGCGCGGGAGTAACTGTAACCGCCGAAACTCTCAGAAACCTTGTCGGTCACCGGGTTCTTTTCCGTGTATGCGGTGATTTCAACCGCAAGCTCTTTGACGCTTTTCGGGATTGCCAGCGCCCAGATTTCGCCCTTGAAGGTTTCATCTGCCAGCGTCTCGCCGCTCTGGTAGACGTGCAGCCCGTCGGAAAACACGCTACCCCTGATGCGGTAATACTGCCCCGGCCTCAGAAAGTCAACGTCAGGGATGCCGGAAGCGATGGTGAACGTTCCAGCGTCACACCTGACGGGAAACCAGTTTCGCAGGTGCGTCAGCACCGCTTCAAGCATCTCCATAGCTTACTCCTTAGCCGCCAACCGCCGCAGCGGGCTTGGTAAACGTCGCAACCGCGATGCCGTCCAGATACTCCGCCCAGAGCTTCATACCCATAAGCGCGTACATGTTGCCAGTGGCGCGGCTGTAATCGCCCTCGGCGTGAACGCCGATCAGGTTGGTTTCGCCCTTGACGGTGTAGTTCAGCCCCATCTTGCCAAAGTCGCTGTCGCCGGGGTCGATGTAGTACAGGTCGATGTTTTCCACCGGAGTTGCGATAACCTTGTTCTGCGCGATGTACTTGGTCGGCAGGAGGAAAAGAGTGCGGTAGCCGAGGAAATTTTCGATGTAGTTCACACCGAAGGCAGTCTGCACGGTGATATCCTTGTCGCCGAGATAATCGTAAGCGTCAAGGATGTTGGCAAAGCCCACAACCTCGGTCACGTCCTTGTCCATGCCCGCGAACTTCTCAAGCACCTTTGCCTTGCCCATGGCGAGCGCTCGCTGCCAGCTCTTTTCGCCGGTTACTTTCAAAGAGCCGGTTCCGAGGAAAGTGTAAAAGTCGGTCAGAACCTGCGTTTGCAGGGCGTTGATGAACGCCTCGTCGGTCTTTTCAACGGCGACTTCCGCGCCGTACTTGGCGACGCTCTCAATGCTGACGCTCTTGGCGTACTTGGCAACCTCGATGTCGCCGTAGGTCGTGGGCGCAACCTTGAGCTTGGTGAACGGGATTTCCTCGCCCTCACCCACGCTCGTACCACCCGCGAGAGTGCCGTCAACCGTCGCCTTGTAAGAGATCAGCTTCGTGCCGGGGGTCTTGCGGATCGGGCGCATGATGCCCATGATCTTTCTCAGCGCATCCCAGTTGTCGGAAAAGCGGGTAACAAAATCAACCTCTCGCGCTTCGGTGGTAAACTGCGCGGCGGTCGTCAGTCCAGTTTTAGCAGCCATATTCTAGCTCCTTTCGGTCATTCGGATTCAGCCGCCATGCTTTCAGCAAGTGCCTTTTGGCGTTCTGCCGTAGAAAGCAGATAGCGGCCTTTATCGTCTTTCTTGTAGATTTCTTCGCGGCTCATCTTGCCGCCGCTGTGAGGCGGGTCGGCAGGGTCAGCACCGTCCGTTCGTTTCTTCGGAATGAAGTCCGCATAGTCGGTCTGGATTCCCTTCTTCACGCTGTCAGCGTCTTCCAGTTTTCCGTCTTTGACCTTCACTGCGGAAAGATCAGTCAGACGAACGATGCTGTCAGCTCGCTTTCCAGTGATGCCCAGCGCGTTAAGCTGCTCCCGGTACAGTCGCTCGGCCAGTGCCGCCGATTCTTTGGCGTTCTGGTCGTTCTTGTACTTTTCAAAAGCCGCGTGCTCGCTGTCATACTTGCTTTTGTAGTCCTCTCCGCCGCCCTTTGCTTTCAGGTCGTTCAACTCCTTCTGAACGCCTTCCAGCTTCTCAGCGTCGGCTTTGTAGCCCGCCATCTGGCTTTTCAGCCCGTCAACGGTTTCCGTGTGCGCCTCAACCACGCTGTCAACCTGTTCTTCGGTCAGACCAAGCGCCTTGAGGAATTTTCTCGTGAATGCCATGTTTACGCTCCTTTACTTCGGGGGCTGTCCTTCGCCCTTCGCTTTATATGCAAACGGCGGTACTTTGCCGTTTTTGCCAAAAGAAAAACCGCTGTTCTCAGCGGTGCTTGTCAATTTCCTTGTTTGCCTTTGCCCTGATTTTCTCGATCTTCCGCGCCAGTGCGCGTTGACCTTGCCTTGTGCCAGCCGCGGATTCTCGCGCATGCTTGATCTCTTTTCGCGCTCCACGGCGGATTTTCTCGCGCCTAAACCACTTGATAAGCCCCATTTTTAACCTCCTGACAGCTCGTCTCGCATGATTTCCTTGTATTCTTCTCGGTGATCTTCAATCGCGGGTTTCAGATAGTGATGTGGTCGCATAAACGATTTACCGATTCCGCTTCCCCGCGTCGTCGTGAACTGTTCCCATTCAGGTGGTGCCTCGAAGTGCGAACCCGTGCCCAGCTCAACATACGGTGCATACTCGACGTTGCTTCCCACGCTCACCACGTCATCATCAACCCTGTGAGTGATGCTGTTTTTAAGTGTTCCGCCGATGTACCCTTTCTTTCCCGTGCTTTCAACCGTTCCGACGGGGCACTTGTCTTTTGCGTATGTTTCAGCTTTCTGACCGATGGTTTCAAGCGCCCGCGCCTTTGCGCGTTCCAGCCCTGCCAGAAACGCCGCGCTGTTGTCGATCAGGTTTCCCGCCATTGTGCGCCTCCTTCCATCCTGCCCACTCCGCGTAGGTTCTGAACGGTATCGTTTCGCGGGTAATGTTGTCGAGCCGCGTCTCATTTCGCGGCGGATACTTGGGATTGTACGACACGAGCGCACACCGGCAGTTGTACACGTTCGCGGGTCTTGCGTTCGGGTCGCCCGGACACATGATCTCGCCCAGCTCGCTTTGAAACGGCTTGTCTACGTCTACTCGCTGCCCGTCAAGCATGGCGTGAGAATGGCGCGTGTGGTTGTCCAGCGTCGCCCGCCACTCCTTTTGCAGATTGATACCCAGCTTTGCCGCCTGATGATAGCTTTCGATTCGTCCCGCGTTCTGTGCGTAGGTCATCGCGGTTCTCGCGTGTCGCCTTGCGCTGACCTCGTTCGCCGTCGTCACGCGCTGCAATCGCTTCACGACCGTCTCAAGCGGTTCGCCCTGGATGATGCCCTGCGTGATCTGCTGCGTGATCTGCGTGTGATTCCAGCGCTTGTCTACCGGTATATCCACCTTTGACGGCGGCAGAAGGTCGGGCTGGTCGCGGATAAGCTGCTTCACGGTCGATGCGTCGTACAACTCAAAGCCCATGTTTATCCGTGCGCCCTTTTCGAGCACATAGCTTGACCAGTTGGCATTATAGGCAAACGTTTCCGGGGTCGTGTCGTTGATGATCTGCATAGCAAGCTCGTTGCTATGCGTCAGCGTCTCCGTCAGGCTGGCAAGCATCTGCCGCCAGCGCTTCCCTTGGAACACTTGCCCCGCCAGCCAATCGCGGTACGTCTCTTGCGTGATCTCTCCCGCTTCGAGCCGCGCACGATACTTTTTATCATCCCTGCGGAATTTCGCGATGAACTTGTCGAGCTTGCGCTGAATATCAGCCGCCGCGTCAGTGTACACGTCACGGATGCGCCGCTCTAGCTCTTCGATCTGCTTATCAGTCCACAGTACCGCTTGATCGGCCAAGTGCCGTCACCCCCGCCGCGTTCGCATAAATCCGCTCTTTCATCAGTTTCCCGGAACCTTTTCCGTTGTTCAGAGATCGCTTGTCACACTCAAAAACGCACGTGAAGCGCTCGTCCTCCACTTTGTAACTGCTGATAAATACGGGAGTTTTCTGCTCCGCTGCCCAATTAAAAAAGGATTCATGGTCGAATCCTTCATAACTGCCGCAGTCCGTGTCTTGATACGGGATATCTGCGTAAATCACACTATTTTCTGGAATTTTGACGTTTTCATAGCTTTCGAATGAGATTTCCAGACTTTCCAGACTTTGCAGACTTTCCAGACTTTGCAGACTTTCCAGACTTTGC
>ERZ1673738.1660-NODE-1660-length-32340-cov-7.122348_pt1 | contig 32340 bp, 27 predicted proteins | sample MGYA00580198_ERZ1673738 | MGnify/ENA primary metagenome ERZ1673738 (study PRJEB41218, sample SAMN15661784) | gut metagenome | host: Homo sapiens | place: Canada: London | collected 2015-08-20/2019-03-30 | study: EMG produced TPA metagenomics assembly of...
ATTTTATTTTCGTCACTTATTGGTTTCTTCCAACCTCCAAAAAATTAATGCTAACAAAAATTAAAAATTGTTAATCTAGGGCATTTTACTGTATCAAACTAATGCATTCTTAATGTATAAAACTACCTATATTGATACAATTTGCGTATAGTCCTTAAAAAGTGCGTACAGCTAAAAAGCTAGAAGAATTTAGTTCCTCTAGCCTTTTTATTGATATTTGATTTTTCTAATTGTGCACATCATTTCTTCTTGGTAAATAATGATTTAATTTTATTCCCAAGATTTTTGAAGAAGTTGCTTATTACATGATAAGTGGTTTTTATACCATCACCTATAGCCGTAAAGCCTTTTTTCAAAACACACCCAAATCTGCAAAAGTCTTTTTCTTAATTGCAAACCAGAAGATTGCGAATCCGCCAAGCCCTGCGACCACTACCGAACCGATTACTATTCCAGCAATCTGTCCGTCAGACAATCCTTCTTCCTTTGTTGCAGGAGCATCTTCATACACAGCAGTAAGACTTCTATCTCCCGTTACCATAAAGGTATAACTCTTATCGGTGCTTACAATTTCACCACTTTCATCCTGCCAGCCCTTAAATTTTTTGCCTTCTTTATCTTCTGCTTTTACTGTAACGCTTTCACCGTCTGCATAGGATTTGCTTTCGCCGTTGATTACCACATGATACGTACTGATTTTCTCAATTCTGAGCTCGGTGATTTCCTTGCCATCTTTGTCAAAGTGCTTTCCGCAAACCGTGCAGTCTTTGTGCCCTTTTGTGCCAAAGTCTTCCATTGTTGCAGGAATTTCGTCTTTCCACTCTCCAAAAATATGTGAAGCAAAATCAATATCTACTTCCTTTTCTTGCACCGTAAATGCAGTATTCACAAAGGTAGCGGTATATTTCATTTTGCCTTTTTCTTTGCAGGTTGCCTTTGTGATTACCGTTCCTGTTGCAGTCACCATTTCGCTTTCGATATGAGTGCTGTCGTGCTTGCAAACTCTTTCCGCTTTGCAAATGTTGTCACTCATCCAAGTGTATTTAACTTCGCCCCAGTTGTGACCGAGTTTCTCACCATATGTAAAGCCACAAACCGAACAAACCGCTTTGGTTGTGCAAGTTGCCGTTCCGCCAGAACAATTTTCTGTTTCGGTATGACTACTATCTTTTGTACAAGTGCGGGTATGTGTTCCGTCACCGTTGCTTACCCAATCACCCCAATCGTGAATATGGGTGCCTATTTTTTTTGTATAATAGTATGTCACCGTTTGATCACTTCCGCTTACAATTTGATTTAGACCTTCAACTCTGCTAAGTGCATAACCATAAAGTGATGGAGCAGCCGTCCAATTAATATAGCTTCCCACTGCAAGAGGTATTACGGCTTTATTTGCATTAGGCATTGGGCTTCCATCCTCGAATTTATATTCAATATTAACATTTGCATATGATTGGGTTTCGGTGTTGTCGTGAGCAAGCACATTTCCGTTTTCGTCAGTCACTTCAAAGGCAACGGTGTCGCCGTTATTTAGCACTGCGTCCGATGGAATTTGGTAAATCAACTCACAATTTTCCAATCCCGAATTCAAATCACTACCATTATATTCCAAAGCGCCCTTTGGCCAAAACTTACTCTTCTCGCTCCATACAGGAATAGTAAAAGTCTGTGTTGCTTCTAGACGTTGACTGTTAGTCGTAGTTGCAATGCTTCCATCGACATGCTTTATCCACAATTTCATAGTAACTTGGCGTTCTGTAGTGTCTGAAAGATTTTGCACGATGGTACGGAGTTGAATTTTCTCACCCACCATACCCGTGTTGAATTTGTTTTTGTTCCAACCGCTAAGCAAAATTTCATCACGATAATTTATAAAATTAATATATCCATTGTAATTAGTTTCCGCAAAGTCTGATGGGTTAGTATACCTATCTGTATATTTCTTAACTTCTGGGTCGGCGACATAGAGGTTTTTACCATCTATGAGTTGCGACATTCTTTTGTACCCTTGCAACTTGCATACTTCACAGAACTGATAATTGGTATCACGCATAAGGCATTCCCAACTTGAATTGTAAGCAGTGTAAAAAGGATATGTATTGCATGTAAAAGTTTTTCTAAATCCTAGTAATTTTTTCCACTTTACTTGTTCAGGATTGTGATTATATGCCACATTTAGCGAAGTGTAGTCAGTTGATTCTGCGGCTACAGTCATATATTCATCGCCAAGTTCTAGCAACCCGTGACCAAGTTCATGTGCAAAAGACTTTTCTGCGCGATTGTTATCAGCTGGGGTTATAAAATAATGGATACCACGTTTATAATTTCTATGTGAACCACCAAAATCTTGAGATGTATTGACTAGCAAAGCAAATTGATTGATATATTTGTGCACATAATAAAATGGCGAGTACATCTTATCGTCGTCCCAAATAAACGTATCAGGATCAGTTTTATTAGGAATATGAGCATCGTGAATTTGCTCAATGAATGCAGGTCCTATACAACGTTCGAAGATATGGTTTTTCCAACTACTTTTATTTACAGAAATCATCGGTCCAACCTTTTTATCTATAACTACATCAAAAAATGTACTACCACTATTGTTAAAGCTCGACTCTGATGCCGTACAAAGCGCATACACATTGAAGCGGTCGGCATAACTACGATATGGCTCGTACTGAATTGCTCCTTCCCATACTTTTTTTGAATCATTGATAAACTTTTGTTGCTGACTCTTGGTGTAACCCTCGCCACAAATAAGAATTACCATATTCTCGGTGTCACTTCTTGTCTTTTGGATAGTATAGATAGGAATCGTCGGTGTGGCATATTTGCCGTCGCTAGAATAATATGGACCAAGGGTAAGTCTAAGTTGTTGGTCAAGGCTTACGTTCCACTCTTGATTGGGGTTTTCTTCCGGCTCGGCTATGGTATAGTCGTCCTCGATTTTATCAGGCGTTGAGCCCACATAAGGATTGATTGCACTGCCATTGCCGGAGGTTATTACATAATAGTCTGAGTCTAGATAAAACGCAGGTCTTACTCCAATAGCATTCGTTGGGTAATCTTTTCCAACAAATCCGTTGCTACCCACGTAGCGCATTAGGTGGTTGCAACTAGAAAGAGGCGTCCTAAGCCAATAAGGCCAAGCAAATCCTTCTTTTCTACCTATATAATAATTACCGAAATTTTTCCACACTTTATTGACTTGTTGGACGTCTAACAAAAAAACCTTTTCGGTCGAGTTTTCGCCATATGCACTGTTGAAGTTGCTGGCAACATTCTCAATGTTCTCATTAAATTCCAAATCAGAGCGACCATTACCATCATGAAATCCAAGATTGTACTCAGGGTGTGCTACCAAAGAGCGCTGGGTCACGTTCTTCATTGCGGCAATCTCGGCTTTGGAAAAATCATTCAAAAAACCAGTTTTTTGGTCATACGCATTTTCATTTACATAACCAGCCCTTGGCGGGTTACCACACAACCACTTCACTTCGCCTGCTACTGCCGTAGAATTAAGCCAAGAACGCATATTGCTGTCTTTCCAATAGTTAGAGCCGCGGTTATCACGATTATTGTTACGGCTGTGCGACTTAGAATGGTTGTTGTCGTTGGTTTTAGCGTCGTAAGGAAGGGTGTCGATTATGTTATCAGCAAGCATAAGCGCACCTTTCTCATCAATACTTACGCACCTCCATATTACATCCTTGCCGTTGTACTTACCAAGGCTGATATAATTCCCTAACTCTACTTGCGTTGCCACTTTTTCTGTCTTAACGCCTTGAGCGTTCACGATCGTTTTATATTTTGTATTATCGGCGTTTGTATGAATTGTAATTGCCTCGCCACCAAAAATAGCGGAAATAAACATCATAACAATTATTAAAGCAATACTTGTTTTTTCAAAAAATTTTTTCATTATGTTTCACCTCTTCCTAACTTTTTTCGTTTGTAAGATTTGAAAGATAGGTTTTTCCTTAGCTAAAACCTAAACTATTTTAATGTTGTGCTTTTGTTCCTTATAAAAGCGAAATCGCACCGCCCCATAGGCTATTCTCTATGCAGTAGTGCGTTAAAGTTTTATTATATTCACCCAAAGGGTAGACTTGCGTCTTGCTTGCTAATGAATGTTCCGCATTTTTCATACCTTGTCAACTCCTTTTGCCTATGTTTTGCATTTTTTATAGGTCATTTGGAGTTAGCAACTCCGCAAATTTATATGGCAAATAATCTCGCCCTAAGTTTTCCATAAATTGCTCTAAAAGTCAACTCTAACCCATCTATTGTGTGATTATACCGTTATTTGTTTCCACCTAATTGCTTATGAAAAAAAGTTTGATGCATTTTTGCTGTATCAAACTAACTGGTGTTTATATAATGGTGCAGCGGATGAGATTCGAACTCACATGCTATAAGCACTACCGCCTGAAGATAGCGCGTCTACCAATTTCGCCACCGCTGCACGTCGAAATAAGTATACTAGATTTTTATATTTTTTACTACTTTTATTGGTTGACAGATGTGATGTTTGGATTCACATGTACCATACAATGTTTTACATCTTCAAAATTGTTTTCAATCGCATGATGCACGGCTTCTGCTATTTTATGCCCTTCTAATACGGATAAGTCATAGCGGACAGATATTTCAACATCAACATAGATTTTGGAACCGAAAATTCGTGTTTTTAATAAATCAATAGAAAGTACACCGGGTAAGGAAAGGATAACAGAACGCATCTTTTCTTCCGTTAATTCATCGCAAGCTTTGTCCACTAAGCGATTAATTGCATCAACAAAGATTTTAATTGAAGTAATTAAAATAAATATACAAATGACAGCACTAGCGAAAGCATCTAAAATAGGAAATCCACACATTGCACCAATAATACCAATTAAAGAGCCTATAGAAGATAACGCATCCATTCTATAATTCCATGCGTTTGCAATAAATGCTTCAGAATGTATCTTTTTTCCCGCCTTTCTGGTATACCAAAACATTGCTTCTTTTCCTGCAATGGAGACAATCGCAGCAACTAGACCAATAACAACATGTGTCGATAATTCATGCACCACGCCATCTTTAAAGAATGCAATAATATCTTTTATTGCCTGATATCCAATAAAGCCCCCACTTAAAAAAAGTATAATAGCCAGAATAATGGTTGCCACTGGTTCAAAACGCTCATGACCAAAAGGATGATCTTCGTCTTCTTTTTTAGAAGATATCTTAAGACCAATCATCACAATAAAAGAAGAAACTACGTCTCCTAACGAATCAATTGCGTCCGATATTAATGCTTGCGACATAGAAAGAAGTCCAGCAACAAACTTAAAAGCGGATAATAAAAGATTGCCTAAAATCGTGACAAACGATGTACGATGCGCAATCTTTTTTTCATTGATAGTTTTTTCACACATAAAGTTTCCTCCTTTTTCGTCCCACGGTTTCCCGTTGCCTAAGCCCAGCTACCTTATGTGCTTGATCGAATTATTATATATAATATAGAAATTAATTAGAAAGTGCAACCTTTTCCCATGTTAAAGAAAAACTTCCACTATGATTCTCTCCAATAATACGAACATCCCATTTACCGACTTCAGTAAGTGAAAAATCAAATGAAGCTAAGGTTTCCCCTTCATAATGATTCTTTTCCACTTTATTGAGAAAAACTTTTAAAGAAAGGCTTCCTTGATTATCTTCATTAGAAGTTGAAGTAAAAGTAAAATGATATCCATAATCTTCTTTTACTTTAAAGGTTTTACCAAAATATCCATCCATTTTCGTATAGGATGCCGAAATTTCTTTATTGGTTATTTTTTTCGTTCCCGTAAGCATTAAATAACTGCTATATGTACAAGAACATAATAAGCTTAAAAATGGTAATGTAAGCCAATATTTTCTTTTCATTTTAAATGTCCTTTCTCCCATGTTTTCATATCCTCTGGTAAAGGTGATTCAATGGTAATAAACTCTTTTAAAATCGGATGGAAAAATGTAATTTTTGCAGAATGTAAAGCCACTCGAGGCATTTCTGTACTCTTTTCTCCATATAATTCATCGCCTAATAAAGGATGATTATAATAAGCCATATGCACACGGATTTGATGCGTTCTTCCCGTTTCTAAACGGAAACGCACTAAAGAATAAGAGCCTTTATATTCTTTTTCTACTTTAAAATGTGTAATCGCGTCTTGACCAGTTTTAGAAACACGCATTTTATTACTGGCGTGTCGGTCTCTTCCCAAGGCTAAATGAATCGTTCCTTCTTTTTCTTTCATTTTATGGGTTACAATACCTAAATATTCACGAATAATTAAATGACGTTCCATATCAGCATGTAGTTGCGCTTCCGATAAAAAATCTTTAGCAAACAAAACAATACCTGAGGTATCTTTATCTAAACGATGGATATAACGAACCGGGCGGAATATTTTATGTTCATAATAATATTGTGCCACTAAAGAAGATAAGGTTGGAGTGTTATCATTTCCATCACTATGAACGATATAACCTACGGGTTTATTTACAATTAAAATATTTTCATCTTCATAAATAACGTCTAATGGTAATGAAGATGATGGTTTTACATCAATTTTTTCTTGAAAAGTAAACGCGAGTTCATCATTTTCTTTTAATACATACTCTAAAGGCTGATACGTTTCATTAATTAAAGAGGCTTTTGATACGCGTAATTCTTCAATTTTTCCGCGACCAACATGCATTGATTTTAAATACTCTTTAATGCTCATGCCTGCATCTTTTTTACGAACTTTTATCTTAACTTTATCCATACAAAAAACCTCTTTTTCCCTTATATCATACATGATTTTAGCACAATTTACTACTAGTAACCATTACTTGACCATGATATAATATTAAAAAGGAGGTTTTCTCTTATGGGGCTAAATATCAATCAAGAAGTTGTATTTTCAATTGAAGATATTGATATAACCGTATGGATGATTGTTTCTTTAGCTATCTTCGTTTTATTACTAATTGTGATACTTATTTTATCGATTAAATATCATAAGAAAAAGAAGAAAAATTATATAGAAATAGAAGAAAGCGATGAACCTGAAGAAATCATTCAACTCATCTCAAAAGAAGAAATCATTCACGAAGTTCCTATAAAAGAAGAAACACCCATAGAAGAAGATAATCAACAAAATCAAAATAATGAGGAGGAAAATGAAATGGCTACCAAAAAAGCACCAACCAAAGAAGAAAAAGTAACAAAGGCAAAAAAAGAACCTGAAAAGAAAGAAACCGCAAAAAAAGCCGCTCCTAAGAAGGAAACTCCTAAAAAGGAAACGAAAAAAGAAACTCCTAAAAAAGAGGAGCCCAAAAAAGAAACAAAAAAGAAAGTAGCGAAAAAAGAATCTACACTTGAATCCGACCTTGAACATATGAGAGAATCCGCTAGTGCTTCTTATCGCTCTAAAGTCTACCATATCTCTTTAAGAGAAGACGGAAAATGGCAAGTCAAATTTGCAAAAGGTGAAAAAGTAATTAAAACCTTTGCCACGCAAAAAGAAGCCATTGACTATGCGAAAAAGTTAGCGGAAAACCAAGACGGAAGTATTTCCATTCATAAAAAAGACGGAAAAATTAGAAAATTAAAATACTAGAATATATAGTAGAGAGTCCAATCTAAAACTCTCTACTTTTTTTGTTGAATTCATGAAAAAAAGAATGCCCTAAAGCACTCTTATTTTTCAACGTATGCATATGGGAATGTTTTAAATCCTATTTCTTTAATTCCAAAATTATAGCATTGGCTTCCTTTATAAGGAGGGGCGGTAAAGCGAATTTCAAGATAATCAACATCTTCTCCACTCATATAAAAGTTAATTGGATTTGAACTATTTTTATAATTATAAAAATTACTAGGACACTCCACTTCTTTGATCTGTGTAAGTGTTCCTTCTTTATTAAAGCCATATACTCTTAACCATGGTTGATCTTGATCTACTTTATTGCTTGAATTATATATGCCAGTTAAATAAAGACGAATTTCAATTTTTAAATCAGATTCAAATAATGGTGTTTGTACACCCATTCGCGCAAGAGAGTTAGGAATGGTAACCTTCCATCCTTTGGTGTCATCTTGATAAAAGTTAGGTTGATTTAATATTTTGTGACCATAAATATATTGAAAGCCTTCAGGAAAAGATTCTAAAAAACTATATTTTACTTCTTGCGTTCCCCATGTTTCTTTAACGTGTTCTTGTGGAACTGGTAAATGTTGACTTCCATCGGGATTATAAGTAATCTCATCCTCCGAAGATGAACTTGAACTCGTTTGATTAGGAGTAAATGGAGTAATTGTGTTAGTAGAAGGCGTTACCACCATTGTTGATGGAGTAATAGTTGTACTTGTTGATGGACTAACGTTAGAGTTAGAAGAACTCGGTTCATCATTTTTTGACGAAGAACTGTTTGTCTCATTATCAATGGATGAAGAACTTATAGTATCTACATTCTGACAACTTGATAGCAATAAAAGAGGTAAAAGAAAAAGAATACTTTTTTTCATAAACTTGTCGTCCTTTCTACGCTTTCTTATTGTACTACATTTCCGTTATTTTTTCACGTTCAAACTAATTTGAGATAGCAAAAAGCATTAGTGCTTTATAATAATAACATCAACGGTTTCGCCACCATCTCCGCCGCCAATACCAATATCAATATTTTTGATCAAAGCGATGATTAGCCAAATAATGGCAATAGCACTGCCTGCGCCTGGAATAAAAAAAAGTAACCAAGTTATTACATTTAGCCAGCCTTCTTGTTCGAAATTCATCGCTGGGAAAGCAAGCAACATGATTTGCACCATCAACATGCCCAAAAGGCTTGGAACATTCATGAAAATAAAGCCAAAAATGCCTTCAATTTTATCAATTGTTATTACACGATTGACAATTTTTGAAAAAGTTCCAAATGCAAAGTTTGTAAAAACATTAAAAAGCATTCCGATAATACCAAGAACAATACAAAGGATTAGGCATACCTTTTCATATTTTTCACTTTTTCTTTTGCGAGGTGCCTTCGCTTTCTGTGGTGGAACAAAATCATCCTTTGAGGAGCAATTTTTGATATTTCTTTTAAGCAATATAGTCACTAATACAAGTTCTATCACATAAATACCTAGTATAATTATTGGAGTCCATCGGTAGAGTCCTTCTATGAACATAGCCCCTTTTTTGGAATAACCATATAAATTCAAGTTGATTTCTTCTGAAAAATAATCTCTACCTAACCAATAAATTACGCCAATAAATATGGCTAAAAGGCCAGCAAATACAAGTTTTATTATTTGTTGTACAGGATGACCGGTTTTTTTATTCTTATTTGGATTTTTGCTTTTAGCTTCCATTATTTGTTCCCCCACTAAATACTAATATAATTATAATAAATTGTACTTATTTCTATGAAGGATGTCAACATTGCTAACAACCTCTTCTTGAATTAACATTTAAAAAGCTTAAAATATTGAATTTGCTACTTTAAATCCTTCTTTTTCTGCAATTTTAATTATTTCATCATTTTCAAAATGCATTAGAACTACTCTATTTCTTAATGAAAGCGGAATTTCATCGCATAAAATTTGAATGCCAATATGAAAAGATGAAGAAGAAATTGCAACTTCATGATACATCATATCAATCTGATGATTTTTTAATTGTGTTAATGCTTTTTTAGAAAGAATAGAAGTATCTCCTGAATAAAAGAAATTCCCTTTTATGGTATAAAAGAAGTAACTTCTACTATCTTCAATATGTTTTGCATTCATAGAAACCACGCGAACATTTTCGTCGACGTAAGTTTTCTCATCGCTGATACCAACTTTTTGCAAATTAAAAGATGTCAACGATAAATATCGTTTTAACTTATTGGAATTTGGGGTAATTACCTGTAATGACTTTACCTTCTTTATGTAAGCAAAATAGACCAAAAATGGTTCTAATGAAGCAACATGATCAGCATGAAAATGGGTGATAAAAATGGTAATAGAAGCATCTTCTGGTATGGATAAATGCGTAATAATTTTTCTAGCAATTCGTTCTCCCATATCAATAAAATAGAAGTGATTATGGATACAGAAATACGCAGAAGTATTATCCAAATTATAATTAAAGGCACTTCCCGTGCCTAAAAAAGAAAGATTATTCATCTGTATACACCACCCGAATTGAAGTATATCGACTTACATTTTCATCACTTGGTAAACTATATTTTTTCATCATATCTACTAAAACTTCTTCTGGAACCCATTTGGCTCTCATTCTTTGATGATTACGAGCAAAAATTAAACGCTCGTTATGCACTTTTAAAAGAATTAATTCTACAGAATCTACATTTTTTATACGATCTAAAAAATAATTTCTTCTTTCGTCAGTTAAAAAAGTCGAATCAAGCACTACGGTAATATCGTCATTTTTTGCAAAAAGTTCATTAACCATTTCAATCATTTTATTATATACGATATTCATATCGCTTAATAATTTACGATAATCATGCGTAAATTGAAAACGTACTTCATCACTAGAAATAATGTGCATGTTCTCTTCTTTTAATATTCTTTTTGCAAAAAAGGATTTTCCGGTTCCCGGAACACCCGCTAAAATAATTAATTTACGCATAAACACTACACCAATTTCTTTCTTAGAAAGCTTGAGACTGTGTCAACTAGAAGAACTAAAATAATAATACCATATAAAGCCGCTGCTAATTCAGGCCAATGTTCATTTTGGGAGTATACCAAAATTGGATATCCTAATCCCCCAGCACCTACTAGACCTAATAATGAAGCAGTGCGAATATTTAAATCGAATCGATAAAGAATGACACTTAAAAAGTTGGGCATTACTTGAGGAACAACACCATATTGAATTTTGGTAAATCCAGTAGCGCCTACTGCATCTAAAGCCTCTAAAGGTTCACTGGAAATTACATCTAATTGTTCAGCATACATTTTTCCAATCATACCCACGGAGTGAATAGATAAAACGGCTACGCCTGTAAAGGCTCCAAAGCCACTTACAGTCAACATAATATAGCCTAAAAGGATTTCGGGAAAAGTTCGGATTAAAATTAAAATTAATTCCGAGGCCCACGCCCACTTCCCAACAATTTTTCTACTTGCCAAAAAGCCAAATGGAATGGATAAAATGGAAGCTACCATCGTCCCAATAAAAGCAATGGCAAAAGTTTCAAATACTTGATAAACAACTGAGGTTTTAAATTTGAAATCTCCGCCATAACCAAACATGTACTTAAAGTTAGGATGAATAAATCCATCTAATATAGATTTTAATCTTTTCCAATCGGGTGCTTGAAAATTATCAAACAACTTTACATCTAGTGAAAAATATAACATCACACCAATCAAAATGACCCAAAATGCAATCTGATAAGGCCACTTTTTGGGTTTCTTTTTATAAGCTTCTTCAACAGATGTAAAATGATAAGCAACTTGATAAAATGTTTTTTTATACCAAGGAAGTTTTTCATATTCTTCTTTTACTAGCGTTTTCATTATGAAACCTTCCTCCTTAAATAACTAGAAACAATTTGTAAAACAATAACAATTAATAAAAGTGGCACTAAAATGGCGCCTACCCGATCATATTGTCCTGAGTCCATTGCCCCTGAAATTAATTGTCCAATTCCACCTACACCAACATATCCTAAAACTACTGAAGCACGAATATTAATTTCAAAGGTGTAAATAAAATTAGAAAGAAACATTGCTTTAACTTGTGGATGAATCGATAATACATAGGCTTGTAATGTATTTGCGCCATTCGACACTGATACTTCAAATGGATTCATATCACAAGTTTCAACGTACTCATACATCAATTTAAAAATAATACCAAATGTAAATAAAGCCATCGCAAAGACACCCGCTGTTTCACTATATCCAAAGAATATAGCGCCAATAATTGCTAGTACAAATGTAGGCATTGTTCGCATTAAATTGATTAAAATTCGTATGATTTGATTGACTGGCTTACATTTCACAACATTTCTTGAAGCTAAAATATAGAATGGTACTGCGGTAAGTGCGCCTATAACTGTACTTATAAAAACAAGTTCAATCGTATTCCAAATTTTAGGAAATGCTGTATTAAATAAATATTTCCACCACCGATCATAGGTTTTTAAGGACCACTTTGATGGTACAAATAATTGAGAAAAAATTTCTCCCATTTTGCTAAATTGAATTTTGTGTGGTTTGGGAATAAAAATCAAACACAAAGCGAGAAGTAAGATAAAAAGTAAAATCCAAACAAGAAACAAAGATCTTTTCTTTTCAATGGTTTTAATTGGATTTCCATTTTCATCTTGCTCTACAATGACATTTTTATAAAAGAGTTTATGAAAAAATGGATTATTCTTCATCTTTCTCAACTCCTAATTTTTCGTTTTGGTTTAACGCTCTCCCATAAATAGAAATTAAAACTTCATCATTGACTTCTTCAGGTAAACCATCAAAGACAATTTCACCAGCACGAATGCCAATCACACGCGTTGCGTATTTTAATGCTAAATCCACATGGTGCATATTGGCAACAATGGTAATCTTTTCTTCTTCATTAATTCTTTTAAAATCGTCCATTACTGAAAGTGTTGTAATGGGGTCTAAAGAAGCAACGGGTTCATCTGCTAAAATAATACTCGGTTCTTGGGTTAAGGCCCTTGCTAACGCAACACGTTGCATTTGCCCACCTGATAATTGATCTGCACGAACAAAGGCTTTATCTAAAATTCCTAATTTATCTAGTGATTGAAGAGCAAGCATTTTTTCCTCTTTAGAATAAAGCGAGAAAATACACTCAAAGGTAGAGTGATAGCCCACTCTACCTGAAAGTACATTTTTATATACACTTGATCTTTTTACTAGATTGAAGGATTGGAAGATCATTCCTATGTTCTTACGAATCGCTCTTAATTCTTTTCCTTTGGCTTTTGAAATGTCCATCCCATTCACTAGCAACACACCTTCAGTGATACTATGCATTTTATTTATCGTACGAATCATTGTTGATTTTCCCGCACCCGATAATCCAATAATACAAATGAAGTCGCCATCATTAATTGTGAGATTGACATGCTTTAAAGCCGTAAACCCATTAGGATAGGTTTTACTTACATCTTTAAAAACTATCATAAGAAAACTCTTTTCACTTATTATTAAAGTAAATCGTGATCAACGCAGAATTGATAGAATTCTTTTTCGCCTTTGAAGTCAGCATCTTCAGCATCGGTATAACCGGTGTGAGAATATAAATTGTAAAGTAAGTAAGCACCTGTTCCTTTTTCATCGATGCTACCTTGTTTTACTAATTCTTTGAAAGCATGTTTAACAGCTTCTTTCGCTTTGGTATCTAAATTTGCACGAGCAGAGATTGTGTCGTTATAAATACCATCAGTAATAGCGACAACTTTATAATCAGTGAAGAGTTTGTCATCATGATAATGTTCGCCTTCTTTAGAATAGAAGTTAGAATAACGGACATCGGTATAACCCCAGAAACCATCGATATCACCATTCATCATAGCGTTACAAACGGCGCTATAACCAATCAATTCAACACCTTGAATTTGCTTAGAAGCATCGGTAATTTTATCTACCATTTCCATACCATGATCATATAAATATTTTAATGGTCTTAAATAACCAGCACCAGAGGTAACACCTTGTCTACCAATCTTTAAACCGGCCATATCTAAAATATCGATTTTGCCATCTTTGTTTTTGTCAACATATTTATCAGCTCTAACGATTAATTGAGAGGTATACCAGTTAACATCTTCAGTAGATTGTTCTCCACGATAGGTATAACCTTCAATTTCACCATTCATAGCTTTAATTTGATCTGCTTCAGTTTTATAGTCAATTTGAACTTGGTATCCTTTACGAACGGATGTCATCAATACGTCCACTTTTCCTGGGTGCTTTAAAGAAACCTCAGCATATCCAGAAGCGGTTAAGAAGCCGATATCGATTTGATCGGATAATAATGCGGTCGTCGTAGCGGCATAGCTTGTACCAGTAGTAATGCTAAACTTATAGTCAGGTTCAATTTGTTCAAGAAGTGGTTCCATTTCAGTAGCTAAAGTTGCAAGTTTACCTGGATCGTTTGATGGAACAAATTGAATATTAATGGTTTGTTTAGGTTTTCCAGTGCTCGTTCCAGTGCTGGTTCCAGTGTTGCTACCTGTAGTAGGTGCGTTACTCGTTGTAGATGTATTACCACCACAAGCGGTTAAGGCACTTCCCAATAAAAGAAGCGAAATAAAAGACATAGTAAAAATAGCTTTTTTCATGATTTTCCTCCTAGTTTATTTTCACATTTATCTATGTTTGAAAGCGGAAGTAACTATACGTTTTCTTCCTTTTCGCCAACATTATAGCATGCAAAAAACAAAGAAAAAAACACTTATTTTATGAAAGCGATACCAGTTTTTTAGCAAAAAAAAGACCCATAAAATCAATTTTACGTGTGGGTAATTTTTATTGTATTATATCTTCAAAAAAAAGAAAATAGGTTTTGTAAAACTTTTAAAACTTCTTTTTTTCAATTAATTTTATTTTCATATTTGTGCGTCATTAACTTACGTATATTATATATATTACGTTAATAATCCGCTACTTTTTGGCTTTTTTAGAAATGAAAATATTTTTATATAATTAAATGCTTTCTGTAAAAACAAATCTTTTTACAATGAAAGCGAAAGAAAATTTTCATATAAATTTTTTAAAAAATTTTTTTATCTTCTACAAATTGCTCTTTTTTCATTCTTTCATTGCGTGAGAAAATAGTTTGATTTATTTCTCTAACGAAGAGTATTAAAAAAGAAAATCTAAATGAAGGGATAAAAAAACCATGTCAACGACACGGTTCAAAATTCAATGGTGGAGCTGACGAGGATCGAACTCGCTACCTCTTCCATGCCATGGAAGCGCTCTCCCAGGTGAGCTACAGCCCCAAAAGCAAGTTTTGGCTTGCTTATTTATATTACATATTCGTAGACTCTTTGTCAATGTTTTTTTTCTCAAGTAATGAAAGAACACTATGGAAGAAGATACTCCCTAAAGAATTTCCGATGAAAATAATGAAAAGATTGAGGACAATTCTCCAACTACACATACCTGCTAAAGCAAAATAGAAGACATCCGCAATGACGTGTTCAAAGCCTACAATTACGAATAATGCTACCGCAAACATAAGGCCTAAAACGCGAATAAAGGCATGATGTTCTGATTTAAAGATCCTAACGGCTAAATACACTAAGATTCCACATCCAAAACTTAAAACTAATAAACTATACCAAGGATCATTTGCTTTCGTCGTACATACACTTTTCACAACTTCTTCAAACGTCGAAGTTGTTCCTTGAATGTCATATACTCTTGTTAAACTTAAAAGATAACCAAAGATGATGCAACCTAGAATATTCCCTGCTAGCATTTCAAGTAAATCTAAGAAATAATACTTATCTTTCCCGATACAAAATCCAATTTTGCCCGTATATAGATTCAAAGAAAACGCACAAATCATTAATAAGCCAAAGGAAAACATAAATCCTCCAATAGCGGTTTCTAAAGCGCCGACCGTTCCTACGCACTTTAAATAAAGAAAAACAAATCCACCTAAGGAAATTAAAATTCCGGCCAAAAAGCCAGAAAGCATTGTTTGAATATGCTTCATAAAACTATCACCTACAATCTAGTTTAATAGTAACATAAGAAGCACTTAAAAGAAAATCTGTTTTAAAAAAATACTTCTCCAAAATGCGGAAAAGTATTTTTAGTTTTATTCATTTTTTTCAAATAGCTTTTTAAAGAAATCGCCAATCATGTAATATAAAGGAATGGTTAAGAATAAGAACCAATAAGGATGCCACCAGTTTCCTTTGATATAGATGACGCCCATGTTATTAAGAAAGCCAAATAATAAATAGATAAAAACAATAAGAATTGGATACGCAAAATGATTGAATCGCTTTTTATCAATCGCTTCTAAAAGCGAAGAGAAGATAGGAATGGTAAGAAAACATAGCCAAGTAGGATGCCAAACATTCCACATACATCCAACAAAGATAAATCCAAACATCATTAAGAAGCTATAGATTCCATTTAATAAGCCAATAATCTTTTTCTTTTTAGAACCAAAAACATGTTTCTTTTTACCATCGACAAATACGCCATTTTTAGAAACATCAACTTTTGTTCCTTCATGATCATTCACATGGACTCCATGAATATCGACATGAACTTCATCCCCGTCTTCACTTTCTACATGGATTCCATTCCAACCAATATGCACTTTATCTTTTTTCTTTTTTTCTTTTTCATCTATGGAAGTGTCCACTTCGATTTTTTCTTCTTCTTTTTCTTCTTTGGGTTCAACTTTATGATCCAATAATTCATCTAAAGAAATTTGATATAATTTTGCTAAGGCAATTAAATTATCCGTATCTGGAGAGGCTTCTCCTCTTTCCCATTTACTAACCGCCTGTCTTGATACGCCTAATTTAGCCGCTAACTCTTCTTGAGAAAAGCCATGTTCTTTTCTAAGCTGTATCAATCTTTCTGCTGTTTTAATATTCATACAACTAACCTCCGTACGTGTATATTGTATGAAAAACAACATTGGATTTCTACCACTTTTAGGTTAAAAATAAACTTTTTAAGCGCAACTATAGGTTGCAAAAAGAAAAAAGCGGATAATTCCGCTTTACTTTTCTTTCTTTTTTTCTAAATTACAAACACACATATCACAGCCACATTCTTCGGCATATTTAAGACCTGCTTTTAAACATTCCTCGCGAGTAGAATAATGTTTTTTTAACACCTCTCCATCTGGTGTTTCAATTTCCCAATTATCTTTTTCCTTGCATGGGCGACAAGTGACTTTCATTTTAGATTTCATTTTTATTTTTCCTTTCTTACTGCACTAGTAGTATGTACGTAAAAATAGAAAATATACGTTAAAGCATAAAAAAAGAGTAAGTGAATGAAACACATTACTCTTTTATGAATTCTTTAAACGATTACTTAGCTAAAGCTTCAGCAACAGAGACAGCGACGGCAACGGTTGCACCAACCATTGGGTTATTACCCATACCGATTAAGCCCATCATTTCAACGTGAGCTGGAACGGAAGAAGAACCAGCAAATTGAGCATCGGAGTGCATTCTTCCCATTGTATCCGTCATACCATAGGAAGCTGGACCAGCCGCCATGTTATCTGGGTGTAAAGTTCTACCTGTACCACCGCCAGAAGCAACGGAGAAATATTTCTTACCCATTTCTACGCATTCTTTTTTATAAGTACCTGCGACTGGGTGTTGGAAACGTGTTGGATTGGTAGAATTACCAGTAATGGAAACATCTACGCCTTCAAGGTGCATAATTGCTACACCTTCTCTAACGTCATCACAACCATAGCAACGAACCGCTAAACGATCTGGATTGTTACCATAACGAGTTTCTTTAACGATTTCAACTTTACCCGTGAAATAGTCAAATTTGGTTTCGACATGAGTGAAACCATTAATTCTAGAAATAATCTTAGCAGCATCTTTTCCTAAACCATTTAAGATAACTCTTAATGGGGTCTTTCTCACTTTGTTGGCTTTTTTCGCAATACCGATAGCGCCTTCAGCTGCAGCAAAGGATTCGTGACCTGCTAAGAAACAGAAACACTTAGTTTCTTCGGTTAAAAGCATAGCGCCAAGATTACCATGGCCTAAGCCGACTTTACGATCATCAGCAACAGAGCCTGGGATACAGAAGGATTGTAATCCTACACCGATCCAACGAGCGGCTTCCGCTGCATCTTTTGCTTTGTTTTTAATAGCGAGTGCCGCACCAACGGTATAGGCCCAGCATGCGTTTTCAAAACAAATCGTTTGAATGTCTTTGACCATTTGGTAGACATTTAAACCTTTGTCTTTACAAATTTTTTCTGCTTCTTCGATGGATGCAATACCATTTTCATGTAAGCATTTGTCAATTTGAGCAATTCTTCTCTCGTAACCTTCAAATAATGCCATTGTTATTGCCTCCTACTCCACGCGTGGGTCAATGAACTTGACACCATCATCGTATCTACCATATTGGCCTTTTGCCTTTTCAAGCGCCTCTTCTGCTTTCATACCTTTTTTCATGAAATCAGTGAACTTACCTAAAGATAGGTATTGATAACCAATAATTTCGTTGTTTTCATCTAAGGCCATAGAGGTAATATAACCTTCTGTTAATTCAAGATATCTTGGGCCTTTTTCTTTTGTGGAATAAATTGTACCCACTTGGCTTCTTAAACCCTTGCCTAAGTCTTCAAGACCAGCACCAACGGTTAAGCCATTTTCAGAGAATGCACTTTGTGTTCTACCATAAATGATTTGCAAGAACAATTCTCTCATTGCGGTGTTAATTGCATCGCATACTAAGTCTGTATTTACTGCTTCAAGAACAGTCTTACCGACTAAAGCTTCACTTGCCATAGCGGCAGAGTGTGTCATGCCTGAACATCCAATGGTTTCAATTAAAGCTTCTTCAATAATACCATTCTTAACGTTCAATGTTAATTTGCAAGCGCCTTGTTGAGGTGCGCACCAACCGATTCCGTGTGTGAAACCATTGATGTCACTAATTTCCTTTGAGTAGACCCATTTGCCTTCCTCAGGAATTGGTGCACAGCCATGGCTTGCTCCACAATGAACCTTACACATGTTTTGTACTTCTTTTGTGTATTCCATTTTTTCCTTTTATAGCTCTCTTGTACTCAGAGCCATATTTCCTCCATCCATTGAATTTTTTATAATTACTAGTACAAAGAAACGTTATAAAAAATACGCTTTTATTATATAACATAAAGGCTAAGATTTCAAAGATATTTTTAGTATCCAAAAATCATTTTTTCTCCTTTAAAAACAAAGGACTTTTGTATTAGTTTTCTTTCTTTTTCTTTGTAATGAAATAGTAGCCGACGCAACTCGTAATGCCAAGAAGTGAAATCACCAATACCATCATAACCGATTGGCTGTTCACTGAATTAAAGTTCAATCTGCTATTTTGATAAGATGCTTGAATTTGATAGTTAGAAAGTTGAATAGTTTCACCATTAGCGATAGCCCATGCTTGTAATCTTGCACATTCTTCACTAAAAGCGGCATTGGTAAAGAATAATTCTCTTTGTCTTTCGCTTAATTGATTAAAGTTATATTTGGCTCCCGATGTAGAATTCTTACCATAATAATCATGTTCTGTATCTTTGCAGAAGCCTTGATCTTCTGTGTAGTCATCCATATGAAGATAGGTATCAATATATTTTTCTAATGCTAAACAATCATCAGTTTTTCCGATATCTTGTTCACCACTTGCAACAATCGTAATTGATTCAATGTAGGCACGTTTCGCTGTTTTTAGCGTTTCAATTAAAAGGATATTAGTACTTTCAAAATCGCCATTAGCTACACTAAAATCATAACTTGTCATCGTGTCTGTGAGGGTTTGTGTTTTTCCCATGACAACTAAAGTATTTTCATCTTCTGCATATTGTTTTGCTTTCACGCTGACGGAAGAGATTTCTACTTCGCGACCAAAAGCAACCTGAATACTCGTATTATTGGTCTCCGTTCCACCTTTAATTGTCCCACTTGCATCCGGATAAACAGCTTGTAAAGTCGCCTTCCCTTTAACTAACGTAGAAGAACTAACATAGTAGTTATTAAATGTTTCTACATCCATTGATCGATTAGAGCCTTTACTAATACTAGAAAAATCATAAGTAGCGGTAGCATTTGTCATTGCTTCCATAACGATTCTACAATTGATAATTTCAATCGTAGCGTTGCTCGTCGAACGCATGCCTTGATAAAAAGCCACTAAGTATTTTCCGTTATCACTTGCTACAAATTGATAATCTTCTGATAAAATCATTCCTTCATTTTCTGGTAGTGATTTTTCATAAAGACCAATGTGTACATCATTTTCACCAGTTCCAAAAGAAGGTGTTTCACTTTTTCCACTTGCCCATAAAGCAGTAAACTTCCATTGAGATATATCGATAGCGTCTTTCAAGGCAGTACCGACATATGCACTAATTTTGCCTCTACCTGTCCAGCTTAATCTTGTTACACTATCTTCATGAACCGTAATCGTGTATTCTACAAATTGAGAAGAGGTATAAGCGCTTGTTGCCGTAATGATCGTTGTTCCTTGTTGTAACGCAGTGACTTGATTGACTTCATTTCCGCTAGTTTGTTCTTTTAAAATAGAAGCAACTTCAGGATGAGAAGAAGTCCATAGAATTTCTTCTGTAGCGTTACCAATTGTGTGTATATTGGGTGTTAAAGTTAAAGTGTTTAAATTATCACCCGTATATAAATTTCCATTTTCTACACTTGAAGTTAAGGCCAAAGAGGTAACCGCGGATTGGGTGACGGAGAAAGAAACTTTCTTGGTTAAAGAACCTACTGTAACTTTCACATCACAATTCCCCACACTTACAAAAGATAAAGATGCACTTTCATTCGTTGCTACAATTTTCACAACTTCTTCATTTGTGCTTTCCCATAAATAAGAGGGTTGATCAATATTTTGGGCTTTTGCTTTAATAAGCATTGTACTATCCGTATATTTTTCTATCACTTCGTCTGTAATGACATTAGAGTTTTCATCTAGTAAATCTAAAAGTGGATCCACTGAGACATTAATAATACAGGTCGCCGTTTTTCCATCTACAGTTGTAGCGGTAATTGTCGTTTCACCCGTTACTTGTTTTGCCGTTACAACTCCATCTTCAACCGTAGCAATTTCTTCATGACTAGATGTCCAAGTTACACTTTGATTAGCGTATTCATCTTCTACGGTTGCAATTAATGTAACAGTGCCATTTTTAGCAAGGGTATATGTTTCATAATTTAAAGAAATAGAAGAAACCGCTTTATAATTTACATTCACTAAATAAGGTGCTGCACTGATGGTCGCCTTTTTTTCATCGGTGTAGGTAACCACTAAAGGAAGATTATTTCCAATAAAGTCTTTAGAAATAATGTCTTCTTCTTTAATGGGTTCTCCGTTTAAAGTAAAGGATAAGCCACTTGTAACTTCTTTATCACCACTACTAGAATAATGAGCAGTTGCTACTCGATTAAAGTTAAAAGAGGATCCTGCTACGTAATCAGTAGTATCACCACTAATGGTTAAGGATTGAAGTTCGTCAACTGAATCAGAAATATATTGAATTTGGTCTAAATGAATAAATCCATTAGTTGTAAGACTACCATTACATGCAAATTCAATTTTATAAAACATATTTTCACTTGAATATGTACTTGGTATTTCTACCGTTGTAACTGATGTGGTAGATATACTATTTTTAAAATCTTGAGAATATGCACCCGTAAATTCAGCATTATTTGCAACGTATAATTTTGCAGAATCTAAGCCACTTTCTTTATAAGAAGAGAAAGTCATTACAATAGAAGTGATTCTTTCTTTGAGAGCTGTATCAGATACAATCGTTGCCGTTGATGCACTATTTTTAGTTCCAATGCCAATATAAGCCCATTTATTGTAGTTATTGCTTGCACATGAAATTGTAAATGTGTATCCACCATTTGTAGCGCTAAAAGAAGAATTATAACGATTTGTACTTCCCTGCCCTTCGACTGGAAAATCTAAATCCACGACGGCATTTGCATTTGTTTGTGTTTTTTCTTCTGCCGCTTGAGTCTTCATAGCTGTATTCTCTTTTAAAGTCAACCCTAAGCCCATAACAAGTAAAAGGCCAAAACACTTTTTCATTACATTTTGTTTCATTTTTTTCTCCTCATTCTTTATTATATTTGTGCCAAAATTGAAATACTTGGTCGCACACAATGGCTATTTCCGTCCACTGCATAAGTGCTTAAATAACCGCCTGAATTTACATTCCAAGCACAGTAGTTATATTCACTTACTGGTGAGCGAGTCCAATAAGAACCATTGTTTTTTTCATTCATCCATGCACCTTTAATCCGTGCATAATCCGTTACTTTACATTCTCTTGTAAAAGATGTTTTACTTGCATCATTTTCAAAACCATAGCCTACATTTAAATAATCTTGATAGCTTGGTAAATACACTTTATCTTTGGTGTTATTAGAAGCATATGTGTTATCCACTTTTTCTGTTGTAGAAGCTTCGTTATTCACTGTTACTTCTTGAAGATAACCAGCATTCAAAGAAAATGCTGAATTAAGAAAATCTGAATTTAACCATGCACGAATATCACTTTTTTCATAATTATTCGCGTAAATGGTTTGTTCGTTTTCCGTTCTATTAACATAATCTTGATAAAAATTATGTGCATCTAATAATTGTTTAGAAAGTAAAAATAAGTTTCCATTTTCTTGACTTAATATTTGCCATTCAATCGGTTTACATTCAAACCAATATTCATTGCCATTGGTAATTGAATCACCATCATCAAAAGTATAAGTTTCGTTATTATAAACTTTGGCAATCTCCTTTGTATAATAACGATTTCCATACATATACCAGCCATTTGTTTCTAATGGAGATAATTGATTTAATTGCGTAATCAATGCTTCATCTTTTACCCGTGTTTGTGGATAAAAGCCATATTGAATGGTTTTTCCATCCTCTAATAAAGCGGGATCCATTCCAGCTTCTTTTTCTCCATCTTTTCTTTCTAAATAGGTTGCTTTATAAGTCTGGTCTTCTGTTACTTTATGGATACTGGGTGTCCATCCCATAAAAATGTAATTGATATCCCCATTTTTTTCTTTTTGAGGAGTGGCACCATCATAAGTAGGAATAGTACCATAAGGCACATCTTTATCAACTTCTAATATTTCATCATTATCATTCACCCAAGTAATGGTATAAGATTTCATTTCTTTTGTATACGTTGCGGTAAAGGTTGTGTTTTCATAAATTGCATGAATCTCTGGTTCCCAACCCTGAAATGTATATTGATAAGAACCATCGGATTCTTTTGTAGGTGTTTCACCATCATAACTTGGTAAAGTACCTTCTTTTACATGGCGGTCCATTTCTAAAATATCACCATTATCATTTTGCCAAATGACGGTATATTCTTCGATATAGTCTCCACTACTAGTTGGGCCACAAGCGCCTAAGCACATCAAACTCGTAAGAGATAATAGCATTAATAATTTCTTTTTCATGTATTATCGCTCCTTATTTTTGTTCATTTGAAGACACAATAAATTCAATCGAAGTGATATATAATGTCTTTTTATTCGTGACTGATAGTTTGAAATTCTTTGTACTTGTAAAATCAATCGTAATCGTAGAGGTTAATCCGCTTCCGACTATATCTTTCGTACTTTCGTTCATATTGGAGCAAGTTACTAATGTGGTTTGGTTATCATCCGCATCTTCTATCCAATCCGTGGATTCACTATTACCCACACGGAGTTTACAAGCATTATCGCTTACATATCCTGTAATTCTGATACGATTTACTTCTGTGCTTAAAGATAATGACACACTACCATTCACACTTGTCGTCCCAACTTTTAATAAATCATTAGCGTACCAAGCTGTTTCACCTCTTCCACCATTACCGCCGCCATAAATGGCTTCCATAGCATCAATAGAAGTAATAATATCTTCTTCTCCTTCTAATTGAAGTGTGGTTTTTAATTCATCGGTAGAACTAATTGCTTTAGCCGTTTTTCTTCCTGCTAAATCATAGGAGATATTATATTTTGCTAACACTTTATCCGTTGAAGGTGTTTCTTCTTCTATTACATTAATCAAACATTTTGTAGAAACATTTTCGTTATAAGTTACTTGAATACTTGCCGTTCCTTTTTTCAAAGCATGTACGGTTACTTCATTATTAGTCGGCGTAATAGAAACTACATCATTCCCTGTTAAAATCTTCCAAGAAGGGACATCGGTAGTGTCCGTTGGGGTTACTTGTGCCACAAGACGACCATCTGCTTTTCCTACAACTAAATTTAAAGTATCCGTAGATAGCTTAACTTTCTCCGCTGGTTTTAAAGGATTTAATTCTTTATCTTTTAATTGAACAACGATGTTAACGTTTTGATTAGGCATGGTAAATGAATATTCATTATTTCCTGTTGCGGTTAGCACTTGTTCATTCGCTTTTACCTGTTCAATTTCTTTTGCATCATTCAATAATTCAATAGCAAAAGTTACAGTTTCATTTTCTAAATAACTTTCTTTTAAGCCAGTTAACGTATAATCTGAACTATTTTCAAATGAAACAATGTAAGAATGAGAGTTTGGATCATAGACTTCTATTTCAACATCACAAGATAAATCATGGTTTTCCACGCTCGTTGCGGTAACGGTTGTCGTTCCTACTTTGTTAGCGGTAATCGTGGAATCCACTAATGAAATCACATCATTTTTCTCACAGGACCATGTTACATTGCGGTTGGTTGTATTTTTCGGTGTAAATCTAAGCGTAACAATGTCATTTAAATCCCTAACACTATGTATAATCATTTTTACGGGGCTTGTTGCCACACTCATATCAGTGGGTTGGGTGTTGATTTCATGATTGCATCCACCTAAAACAAACGCTAATATCGGAAGAAAAAGGGATAACTTTTTTACTGCTTTCATGTTGGTTCTCCTCTAGTTATTAGTTGATCGACTGGCTAAAACGGCTTTAGAAACATCTTCCCAAGAAACAATAGCGCGCATTTTAGAAGCAATCGATACTGCTTTTAAATTTTGTGCTTTTCCTTCTTCTGCGACTTCTTTTGCTTTTTTTACTTTTGCCGGTTCAACTTCTGTCGCTTCATAAACCCATAGCACTAATTCTGGACAATATAAGTAAGTATAAACTCTTTTTTTAGCATCTTCTTCCCAAGTGATTTTTCCTTCTTCAAGTAAGACTTCTAACCAGGAAGTAAAGAAATGCCATTTTTGGTTCGGTTCATGCAAAGTTTTATCGACGACTAGCCCTTTTTGACGAGCATAGTCGATATAGCCTCCACCATCTTGTTGGTACTTTTCTATAAATTCATCAGAGAGTGGATAATGTTCTTTCTTTTGACTTAGAAAATCAGCCATTTCTTTCATGGTAATCGTTTCATCTACTTGCGGAGAAACGTAAGCTTCTTGATTTTCAATCTCTTGCATTTTTTGATTTGTTTTTTCCATAGAAAAACGATGGGTTATCGCTAAGCTTAACACCAAAGAAATTGTGGATAGCATGATAATTCTTTTCATAGTCACCCTCCATGAACCTTGAATACTTTTATTATACTATAATAAAAGCCAAAAAAAGAAGAAATATTTTACGATTTATTAAGGAATTTAACGGTGTTCATCTTTTGTCTTAGAATATATTTTCCAATAAAGGGAAGATAACTGTAAAACATAATAATCATCTTCATCAAATACTTGTAACATGATTTTCTTTAGATATTCTTGGGTTACCATCTTCCCTATCGTTAATAATTTCGCTATGGTTTCTAATGCTTGATCTAAGCAAGTCTCATCGCTTAATTCATATAGTTGATATGGATTATATTCTTTTGTAACTTTTTTTAGCTCTAGAAAGAGGGGCATATATTCTTGATTTGCAAAAAGTTGGTGATCCATAACGTGAATCAATTCATCAATTTTCTCTTTTTCACTCATAAAGAACGCATAATTTCTTTCTTCTACTTTAAAATTAAACACATATCCTGTCGGTGTTTTTTGATAAAAATATAAATCTTTACAAATGGATTCTAAAGAAGCGTGAATATCCACTACATTTTTCTTTTTCATAAAATATAAAATAGCTTCTTTATCTTTCACTTCCATAGCAGCGGCTTGAATGTATTTTCCCGTCCATTTATTAGACGTTTCATAATAGATTGTGCCCTCAAAAAGGTCTCCGTGTTCAATTTGATTTAAGCCTTTATTCAGAACCTTTCTTTGTCCTTTCATATTGAGCGCATCATTATCTTTACCCATAAACAAGTTCATTAATAAACCAAATAAAACACCCCAAAGGGCACCGCCTAAAATCCAAATTCCAAAGTTAAGCCAAGAATATTTTTCAGATGTTAAAAACATGAGCAAGCCAAACAAAAACCCACCTAACATATAAATAAGCCAAGAATTTGGCTTTTTAAGTTGAGGTTCTGCATTCATTTTTAACATATTAACGAACGTCAAAACAACAAAGCATCGACCTTCCGTATTATCATAATCGCGACAAGATAAAAGAATTTTCCAATTTTCTTTTTCATAAGTGATTGCAATACGATTTTCTAATAAATGATTGGTATTATCTTCTTTAGGATTTCCTAATTCATCGGATACCTGTTCTTTTAAATTTAAAGTAAGATGCGCTAATTCTTGGTTGTTGTATTCTTCATTTTCTAAAATTAATCGATAGCAAACAATATCTTTTTTATCAATCCACGCTTCGGCTTGAAATTGTAAATCGCCTTCGCTTATAGGAAAAATAATATACTCATATTCCCCACGTTTTTTCATTGTGGTAAACATCACTCCATTATTTTTTAAATATGTAAGCAATTCTTTTTTTTCTTTATAATTGAGTAAATCAAATATTTTCATGTTACTTCTCCTTTTTTAATTCTAAGTAATCTTTAACTAGGTTTTCTATATCACGATAGGCAGTTTCTTCACTATCATAATAGGAACAAAATGACATTTCATTAGAAGGTACCCACCAAGCATAGACATGTAAATAAAGACGTTCGTGTTCATCCGCATATTCTAATTGTTCAAATTGAATTGAATAACTATTCATTTCGTTTTTATAGATATAAACGATTTTTTCTTTAGAAGAAGAATAAAAGAAACGAGATACTCCATCTAAATCCAAATCTTTAAAATACAAATCCGCAATTTCTTCTTTACTTAAATTAGGTAAATCAAAATATACGTAATGTCGCCATTTATATTTAGCAAGCTTTAAAAAATCTTCACGACTTCCTTCAATAAAATCATCATTTTTAATATAGTAATAAGATTGCCTTAATATTAAAAATAAGTACTTTTTGTATCGATAAAGTTGAATATCCTCCATTGATTTTATCATCTTTTCGTCTTTATAAAGAATTCCATTTTCAAGAATAAAAGTGTGTTTTTGCTTCTTCCCTTTAAGAAACGTTTTATTGTTATAAGAAATACATAAATAATCGATGCCCAAAAATATTAAGAATAATAAAGGTAAAATAAAAATAAATAACAATTCATAAATAGAAAAAATAAAAGTAGGAATTAAAGCAAAAAATGAAAGAATTAAAGACATTAAAAAGAATGGAAATAGTTTGATTCTGTTATAAATAAATATAGCGCGTCCATCATTGTACGCTACAAACTTAATTTTCATTTTACTCACCTTAACCTATTTACATTTTTATTGTACTCTTTTTTATATTAAGAATAAATAAAAAAAGTATGGCAAGTGGCCGACGTGTTCACATTACTAAATAGCAACATCACTCAACTACCCTACTTTAAAAAAAGCCAAAATTAAAAGAGAACACCCACAAGGAATGCTCTCTTAATAATAATTTTAATTTTCAAACGCTAATGGTGGTGGCGGTGGAGGAAGAGGTATAGAAGATTCAATGGATAAAGTTGCAATACCATTTTCATCAATCGTAATCACATATTTACTCATCAAAATATTAAAGGTAACGACCGCTTTTCCATTGACTACAGTAACTTGATAATCCGTATATGTATTACCACTATATGTAAAAGCATATTTTAATGATCCATCTGCATTTTCTTTCACTGTAAGCGAATATTCCACATTATCAATCGTCCAACTTCCTGCGTATTCTTTTAAATTAAAGTCTCCTTTATTTAAGGTTAAGGTGTTTTCTCCGCCCACAACTGTTGCGACATCATTTTCAATAGTAACTGTGTATTTTGTACCACTATCAGTAAAGACCAATTGATTGCCTTGTGCACTTTCTAATGTTACTTTATTTCCGTTAAAGTACACTTCTTGTCCACCAATAGAAAGAATGTTCGTACCATCGGTAAAGTAACCTTGATTGTTCACTAGTACTTCTTGAACATAATATAGAGAATCAAAGAAATTCACTCTAAGACCATTAAGATAAACATAAACATAGGTATTAGACCCTTCGACTTTAAAGGTTAAGCAAACTTCGCCATTCAAATAGCTATAATGGACATCTTGACCAGAATAGTCTTTTAAAACATTCTTACCATCAACAAGTGTTGTAATTTGAACGGTTTCATCATCACCAATAATGACATATTCTTTTCCTTGGTCACCTACATAAATATAAGTGCCTTCAATCTTCTTATAGTCTTCAACTTTAATATACCAATCTTCTTCAAGGGTGGTTAATTCATCACCTTGATAACCAATCTTAGAATACATCAAAGTACCTGAGCTTAAATATAACATATAAGCAACTGTAGAACTTTGATTCGTAAAGAACATATAGAATCCTAAGTTTAAATTATAGTCAAAAGTAACTGCATAATTTAAATCTTTAAAATTAACGTTATAATTTTCATCAATTTTTAATGTAGCGGTTGCGCCACGAGAAGTCCAATCAGCAACGAAACCTTCTAAATAGCTTTCTGAAGCAAAAATTGAATAGTTGTTAGCGGACATATCTTTTTCAAGAAGATAAACGCCTTCTAATGAGAAAACATAAAGTGCATAAGTTTTGTCTTTGTAATCAAAAGTAACGCGAACTGCACGCATTTCGTCATCATATTCATAAGTTGCTGGATAAGAAACATTATTATATGTGACTGTAAAGTCATCGTTTACCACTAAGGTTTCAAGTCTATTTAATAACAAACCTGCCGATTCACTGGTAATTAACTTTCCTGCCATCACGAAATTTTCATCATAAACTTCACGTGTACAAACATAGACGTCTTGATTATTTACATTTAAAGTTGCAACAGCGTTTTTATGAACAACAGATAAGTAAACTTGTTGACCATCTAAGGTAAATTGAAGGGTGAATTTTCTATTTCTAGCTAAATAGGCAGGTGTAACTTCATTACCATCCACAGTGACTTTAAGAACTTCATTATAGTCTTCATCATATTCAGTGGAAACGCTGATCTCTTTATTTCCATATAACCAAGTACCTTTTAAATCCTCTGTATTTAAACTCACAGCTTCTACTGTTTCGTTATTAGATTCAATGGTAAAGCCACCAACAAATGGACGAAGTACAAGGTCATCACCCTCGGCTTTAAGATGTGTTACCCAACCATAGTCATCGTCTTTTACTACTTCACTTTGATAGACGGTATCATTATATTTGAGTTTGTTTGCGTCTTCACCTTCAGAAATGGTGATTTGACCATCTTTTGTATACCAATTGCCTTTATAATATTCCGCACTTGGATAAAGGTATTCCCAACCATAAGAGACATAATATAAAGCAATTGGATAATTTTCATCAGTAGAAGGAATCAAAGCAAAATCAAACATAAATTCAGTTAAATCATCTTGATCATAAACTAAAACTTGTAAAGAAGTTTCATATTCATTGGTTTTTTCATTTTTATATGTAGCAAATTGCGGATACCACACACTATCGTAATTAGAAAATTTACCGGTAGGAAGTTTTAAATCAGAACCAGAAATTGGAGTAATAAAATCATCAGTAAAGATTACTGTTTGAACAAAGCCTGCTGTTTCTTCTGTAGTAGCCCATGTACCTACATAATCATTATCCCATAAATAGAGATTATCTTCCGTTTTCCATTCTTCTTGATCGTATTTCTCTAATTTTAAAGAAGCATAATCTTCTTTAGGAACTGAAACACGATATTGAACGGACGATTGCTCTTTATCTTCTAAATAAAGATAATCAATATCAAAGGAAGAAACATCAGTAATCGTCTCACTTACGTATTTTTCCTTTTTTATATCCGTAATTTCTAGATTTTGACGAGATTCATTTTTAGAATCATACATAGAAGACGCACTGGCGGAAAGGTCTAATTCATATTTTTCACCAATAAAATGACCCTTCATCAATCCTAATTGTTCTTCAGTAAAATCTTTCTTTGGATTGGTTCCTGAAGTTGAGGTGGATGGTGGATTATTTCCTTTACAAGAAAATAAACACAAAACCGTTGCACCCATTAATGCAATAGACAAAGTTTTTTTCATATTATCATCCTTTCTTTTTAATGATAAAAAGAGGGTCTACATTATTAGACTATTTTTCCCCCTTAATATAAATGAAAGTATATTGAAATTTATGAAGAAAGTCAATAAGTCACCATAAAAGTGCTTCATCACCATAAAAAAAGCCTTAGTGTTCTCACTAAAGCCATTTTCTTTAATCACTTAATTCTTCAACTAAACTATCGCTAAAAGTATCGCAAGAGTTATCTTTATGCTTTTCTCTCTTGTTGAGCTTTTTGAAATGGAAATCACAACAATCTCCACCATAACCTAAAGTCTTTGTTCTAGAAAAACCAATCTTTTTTAATCCACCATAACTAATATCATCGACATCACAGAATAATCGACAGAGTTCTGGGCATTCATTTTCTACACAAGCTGTATGCCAAAGGCAACGATGGATGGTAACATCATAATAATCTTTTCCTTTGGTTTGGACACTCTCTTGAAGATCGGTTTTACGCATATATTTAAGAAAGATTTTACTATAAATAGAATAAAAGCCTGGTACTTTTTCCATTTTCTTCATTGAAGCATGTTTTTTAGCCGCCACAAAATCTATCATATACTTTCGCATATATTCATATGCCTTTTCTTGTAGTGTATTTTCATTTAAAAAAACCTTATATAACGCAATTCGAGGCAAAAGAGTTTGCACCATTGTCTTCATTTGATTCTTTGATTTATCTTTTGTATTCTCAATTAGTTTTTGTAGAAGATTCTCTTGCTTTTCAAATAATTTTATTCCATTTTCTTTTCCAAATTCTTGAATTAAAAATTTTTGAATTTGTTTTTGTTGTTTTATTCTCATTTTATAACCCCCCTAATGGATTAAAATAAAGTCTATGTGATATTGAGGATTTTCTTTACCACTTTGACTCCCATCCATTATATAACAAACTATTTTTTTTGGAAGAAAAATTTAATCATTTTTTAAATATGTCATAAAGTCAAAAAATTTAAATTAGTTAATTTTCTTACGATAACAATCACTTAATAATTTTTAAATATTAATTTTTAAACGAAAAAGACTATCGTCCAACCTATTTTAAAGGTCTTTCAATAGCCTATTTTTAATTTTAGTGCTTGAAATTACTTAATAAATAAAGAGCCAAAGAATCATGCCAAGAACAAACGATAATGCGTTTGCGACTATCGTATATATAATAATGAGTTCTCTTGTTTCATCTTTTCCACGCCTACAAAATATTTTAAATATCGCTGCTTCCACTACTACAATCATTAGCTCAACTAAAGCATAAATCATTACATGCCAAGGTGACTTTCCACCAAAATACGCAGTAAGATTCAAAGCAAGATTTAATCCGACTTGGGTAACAAAGTTAGTAATTCCAATAATCCATAGTGATTTTTTATTAAACTTAACTACTACCGCTAATAGCATTTCGACAGCTAAAGTCACAACAAGTCGAAGCAAGAACCCAAAGATTTCCTTTCCATACTGATACGATTTTTCTAATACGATCTTTTTTTCTAGAGATATCGGATCATCCTGATAGTTTTTCATATTATATTTAAAATAAGAATGAAAAGCATAGGTTTGTGTTGCTTCTGAAAGATAATAATTAGCCGAAACTTTGTTATAAATAATCAAAATAAATTCTGAAGGCCACATATAACCACTTTCAATAACCAAACGAGTTGTATTTTCATAAAAAGAAGAAATATCCGTTAATTTCCACCCTTCTGGTAAAGTTACCTTGTTGTATATAAGAGTCAAATCATCTACATTTCCATAATAAGTTTTTCCATAATCTTTATCACCAGGAATAAAGAAATGATGGGGTCCATTATTCTTTTTCGTTCCATATGCGACAATATAATCCGATTTTTCAAGATTATAAATTTCTATGGTTGTTTGTGGTTTCGGACCTGTATCCGCATGCGCTACCGTAGGGGTGGAAGTAATAAAGAATATAAACGTAAATATAAATGCAAATAACGAAATGATGAATCTCTTCATTTGGTCGTCCCCCCCTCTTAAAAATAAATGGTTTTTATGCATAAATTTTTATTCATCTTCTACTTAAATATATTTTACCATTTATTTTATAGAATCGGAATCAATGTTTTTTTATTTAGCAGAATCCAGCTTTTT
>ERZ1673738.1666-NODE-1666-length-32255-cov-7.663106_pt1 | contig 32255 bp, 26 predicted proteins | sample MGYA00580198_ERZ1673738 | MGnify/ENA primary metagenome ERZ1673738 (study PRJEB41218, sample SAMN15661784) | gut metagenome | host: Homo sapiens | place: Canada: London | collected 2015-08-20/2019-03-30 | study: EMG produced TPA metagenomics assembly of...
AATTTTGCCGCAAAGAATATTTCGTAAATTACATGTTGTTTTTTAAAACTAATCTTTAGAATTTTTGATTGCAATTATTTTTCGAAGGAAAAAATAAAAACGTTAGAATAAGTGTTTTGACTTGAAGGGACGGTGGCATTATCCGAGAATGATTATTTTTGCAGTTACAGATAAGGATTTCAATGAGTTGTGCAAAATTCAAAAATCATTTGAAAACCGCGCTTCTACACCATTATAAAACTTTACAAAAACAAATTTTTACATTTGTATCAAATAAATAACGAATTTATTACAGTTTTGTTACAAAAAAATGCGGACTTTTTTACAACTATGCGTTATAGTATAGGCACAAAGTTCAAAGGAGACAAAGAGTTTTATGAAATCGAAAAAATTTATGGCAGTTGCTCTTGCGGCGATTACAATGGGTACGATGGCGGCGTTTGCTTCCTGTGGAAGCGACGGGGACAGCACGGGGAGCACCGGCGGTTCGGGAACATCGGGAACAGCCGAAAAAGTTACACTCAGTTTCGCTGGTTCCACTTCTGTTCAGCCTTTGATGGGCGCGCTTGCAGACGCGTATATGGAAAAGAATAAAAATGTGGAAATCGAAGTCCAGGGCGGTGGGTCCGCGGTCGGTATTTCTAACGCACAGGAAGGGAAGGGAGATTTCGGAATGGCTTCCAAGCACGTCGACGAAGAGGGCGTCACCTCTGTAAAGATTGCGGATGACGGAATTGTCGTGATCGTCAATAAAGCGAGTGAGTTGACTAACGTTACGGGAGCACAGCTTTACGATTTGTATACAACGGGCACGGCAATTGGAAGCGCGACATTGCCCGTGGCGAGGGAGGAAGGCTCGGGAACGAGAGATGCTTTCGAGGACCTTGTAAAAAGTTCTTCCGGTGAAAAGCTGAAGGATACCGAGACACGTTATGGAAAGACGGAAAGTTTTAACAGTACAGGAGCCGCGATGACAAAGGTTGCAACGACTAAGGCGGCGCTCGGATATATTTCCCTCGGCTCGTTGAACGATACGGTCAAAGCGCTTACGTTCGAAGGCGTGGCGGCGACGGTCGAAAATGTAAAAAATAAGAGCTATACGATGTCCCGTCCTTTTGAACTCTGCTACAATACCGAAAAAGGACTCAGTGAAGAGGCGCAAGCATTCTTAGACTTTATCCTGTCGGAAGAAGGGCAGGAAATCGTCGCAGACGAAGGATATATCACCATTCTTTAATCAAATCGAGAGGATACCGACTCCATGATAAAAACTGAAAGTAAAAGCGAAAAGACTGCAAAGATCATCTTTATGGTCTCTGCTTTCTTTTCCGTTATAGCGGTCGTCGCCATTGTTCTGTATATATTGGTTTCGGCGGTTCCGGCGTTTGCGGAAATTGGTTTTTTCAAATTCCTGTTCGGAACGACTTGGTTTCCGAATAAGGACATGTACGGGATTCTGCCCATGATCGTTTCCACCTTTGCGGTAACGGTCGGGTCGCTTCTCGTCGGAGGAATCATAGGGATTTTTACGGCGATATTCCTCGTCTATTTTTGTCCGAAAAAGCTGAAAGGGTTCTTTAATCAGGTCATCGTGTTATTGGCGGGAATACCGTCGATTATCTACGGCTTTTTCGGAATGATTGTGCTCGTTCCCTTGCTTGCGGAAATCTTTCATCAGGACAGCGGCAGCGGACTGTTGGCGAGCTCTCTTATTCTCGGCTTAATGATTCTTCCCACCGTCACTTCTTTGACCAAAAATGCTTTGGAAAGCGTCCCCGAAAGCTATACCGAAGGCAGCCTTGCCATGGGTGCCACGAAGGAACAGACGATTTTCAAGGTGATTCTTCCCGCAGCAAAGACGGGGATTCTCTCCGCGCTGACTTTGGGGGCGGGGCGCGCGATAGGGGAGACGATGGCGGTACTCATGGTCTGCGGAAGTACCCCCAACTTTCCGAGCGAATTATTTCTTCCGATTCGCACCTTGACCGTCAATATCGTCAGTCAAATGGGCTATGCGCAGGATTTGCATAGGGAAGCGTTATTTGCCACGGGATTTGTCTTGTTGGTATTCATACTCATTTTGAACGGCGTCCTCGCTTTTATCAAACGCACGAGAAAGGTGAAGGGCGGCGCGGATAAACGGGTAAGAGTACTTCGGCAAAATTCGAGCGGCGAAGTGAGATATAAGGTTTGCGGGCTCGTCCCGAAAATTTTGTCTGTCGTTTGCAAGGTCATTGCTGCGCTTGTCGTATCCGTTCTGGTTATCCTGATAGGGTATATTCTCGCCAAAGGCTTGCCGCATCTCTCTTTCGACTTCCTGTTCGGGGAGTCCACTTACAGTAAAGTTACCTTGCAGGGCGCGTTTATATCCACGGGCTGGATTATCCTCATATCCCTGCTCGTTGCAGTCCCGATCGGGACTGCAACGGCGATTTTCCTCGTGGAATATACCAAACCCGGCTCCAAAATCGTAAAGGTCCTGCGCGTCTTTATAGATACGTTATCGGGGATTCCGTCCATTGTATTCGGATTGTTCGGCATGATCATATTTTGCGTGAACGGGGTTTCCCTGTGGGCGGGTGCACTTACGTTGGCTTTAATGATTTTGCCCACGATTATCCGTTCGGTGGAGGAAAGCCTTTTGGCCGTCCCGAGTTCCATGCGAGAGGGGTCTCTGGCGCTCGGCGCTTCTAAGGTAAGGACGATTTTCAAGGTCATTCTTCCTTCTGCGTTGTCAGGCGTCGTCACGGCGATAATTTTATCCATAGGGCGTATCGTCAGCGAGAGTGCGGCGCTCATTTTCACGTCGGGCTCGGTGCCCATGACGCCCGATTCCCCGTTACAGGGCGGGGCGACGTTCGCAGTTTTAATGTATTATTTTACACAAGAAAAAATCGATTTCGACGCGGCGTACGGTACTGCTGCAGTGCTTCTCATTCTCGTGTTCGTCCTTAACCTTCTCGTCATTCTCTGCGAGAAGAAATTAAAGAAAAACAGATAAGACGACGGGAGGAAAACAAATTATGAAAGAATTGGAAAAATTTCATTTTGAAGGCGGAAATGCTGTCGAGGTTCGGAAAATGGACCTTTTCTACGGCGATTTTCAGGCCTTGAAAAACATCAATATGACAATGCCGGAAAAACAAATTACGGCCATGATCGGTCCTTCGGGCTGCGGAAAATCTACGCTTTTGAAATCGCTCAATCGCATGAACGATCTTGTGGAAGGCTGTCGTATCGAAGGTGCGATTCAAATCGGAGGCGTGAATATTTATGAACGGAGCATGAATCTCGCCATGTTGAGAAAAAATGTCGGCATGGTCTTTCAGCGCCCCAATCCCTTCGCCATGAGCGTTTACGACAATATCGCTTACGGCCCTCGTACGTTCGGGATTCGGAAAAAGTCCGATCTCGACGCCATTGTGGAGCGTTCCCTCAAAGGTGCCGCAATGTGGGAAGAACTCAAAGACAGATTGAATAAATCCGCGCTCGGACTTTCGGGCGGCCAGCAGCAAAGGTTGTGTATTGCCCGCGCACTGGCCGTGGAGCCGCAGATTTTGCTTATGGACGAACCGACCTCCGCACTCGATCCTATTTCTACGGGGAAAATCGAGGAATTGTGTTCGGAACTTAAAAAGAACATTACGATCATCATGGTAACGCATAACATGCAGCAAGCAGCTCGTATTTCGGATAAAACTGCGTTTTTCCTTTTGGGTGAAATGGTCGAAATGGGCGAAACGGAACAAATTTTCTCCGTTCCGAAAGATAAGAGGACGGAAGATTACATTACGGGGAGATTCGGTTAATATTATGATGCGTACATCTTTTTTGAGCGAATTGAAGGAATTGAAAACGGATATGCTCCAAATGGGAGCTTACATCGAAGAAGCAATCAAGAATACCATGGTAGCGTTGAAACGGGACGATCTCATCATGGCTCAGGAAGTTATCAATAAGGATTGCATCATCGACGATGCCGAGAAAACGATAGAAAATCTGTGTTTGAAACTGCTTTTGACTCAACAGCCGGTAGCGACCGATATGCGCATGATCTCTTCGGCGTTGAAAATGATTACCGACATGGAAAGAATCGGCGACTTTGCAGCAGATATCGCGGAAATTATCACCAAGGGCGGTCGTACGGGTACTTCTTACAATATCGATTTTGTGGAAAAAATGGGCGAAGCGGTCATTCGTATGGTCGACAGCGCGATCCTTTCCTTCACAAATTCCGATTTGGAGCTGGCCAAAAAGGTCTGCAAATTGGACGATGAGGTCGACAGCCTCTTTAACGGCGCGAAAAACATGCTTCTCGACTGTATCCGCAAGGACGAGAGCCTCGCCGAGCGTGCACTCGACCTCATGCTCGTTTCTAAATATCTGGAACGTATCGGCGACCACGCCACCAATATCGCCGAATGGGTCATTTTCTCTATTACCGGTGTTCACGTCAATACGGAAAATTAAAAACGATATATTTTTATCGATAAAAATCAAAAAAAATTGCTAATTTCAAAAATTTTTCAAAAATTATTGCGACTTTGAGGTGACATTCGCCGCGAGGTATTATATAATGGATAGGGTAGTAAAAGTAAGTTATATAATTACGGGAATGTTCTTACAAGGGAGTAATAAATGGACGTATTTTATGCGGTGATAAAAATCCTTGCCGGTTGCGGTGCCTTTTTGCTGGGCTTCAAACTGTTGAGCGACAATATGGAAAAAATCGCCGGGAACCGTCTTAAAGCGCTTTTCAATAAGACGTCGGAGAAGAAGCTGGTGGGAGTGGGCATGGGTGCGGTCACGACGGCCGTCGTGCAGAGCTCTTCCATTACTACGGTCATGGTCGTCGGGTTCGTAAATGCGGGAATCATGACGCTGAATCAGGCGACGGCCGTCATCATGGGTGCAAATATCGGCACCACGATTACGGCGCAAATCGTCGCGCTGCAATCTTTCGACGTCGAAACGCTGTTCATGTCTCTGATTTTTATCGGCGTCTTCATGGAGATGTTCTCTAAAAGCGATAAGATAAAGAGCTGCGGTCTCGCGTTTGCGGGATTGGGGCTGGTGTTTATGGGACTGAGCGTTATGTCAGATACAATGAAAGTGTATACGGACGCGAATCCCTCCATTCACGCCATGCTTGAAAAGGTAACCAATCCGTTTCTGCTCCTCGGCATCGGTATCGGACTGACGGCGCTCGTGCAATCGTCCAGCGCGGTGACGACTATCGTCATTACAATGGCGGCGCAGGGCCTGATTATTGGCGGAGGAGGAAATTCGGCGCTCTATATTATTCTCGGTTCGAATATCGGCACCTGCGTGACGGCGCTTATCTCCTCGGTGGGGGCGAACGCCAATGCGCGGCGAGCGAGTCTCATTCACTTGATGTTCAACGTATTCGGTGCCGTTATTTTTATGATTTTATTGCTTTGCTGGCCGACCTTCCAGCAGAATACGTTTGAAAAATGGTTTCCGTACCCGAGTACGCAGCTGGCGATGTTCCATACGTTGTTTAATTGCGTGTGTACGATTTTATTCCTGCCCTTCACCAAGGTGCTGGTGAAAGTCGCCACAATTCTTATTCCCGATAAGAAAAAGAAGACCGAGGGAGAGGCGACTTTCATGGACAAGCGCTTTCTTTCCACGCCGGCACTGGCCATCAATCAGTTGACGAAGGAGACCTTCCGCATGGCGGATATGGCTATGGAAACGTTGCAGACGGCCTTTAACGGTTTTATAGAGAGAGATATCACCGCGGTGGAAAAGGTCGTTTCCGAAAACGAAGAGATTTCTCGTTTGAGCGAACAAATCAGCGACTATCTCGTACAGGTTTCGGCGAGCGGAATTTCTCTGAGCGACGAAAAGTTAGTCAGCGCACTGCATAACGACGTAGGGGACATTGTTCGTATCGCGGAGCTTGCGGATAATCTTACGAAGTATACGCGCAAGGAAGTTTCGGACAATTTGGTATTCTCTGCCGGGGTAGGGGAGAATATTTCGTCGATGTACGACCTTTTGCGCAAGCAATATGAACTGGTCAAAAAGATTGCTCTCGAAAAGGATTATTCTTTAATGAGCGAATCGGATAAGCTGGAAGACGATGTGGATAACATGCGCCGCGATCTCATAGCCGATCATATCGCAAGAATGAGCCGCGGGGAATGTCGTCCTGAAAACAATACCGTATTTATTAATTTAGTATCTAATTTGGAACGTATCGGCGACCATTTGAGCTATATAGCGCACAGTACCGATAATATTTGAGCCATATAGCGCGCATACCGCCGATAATATAATGACGGAAAATTGATTTCCGAGGTAATCGAATGAAAGGGATCGTGTATGTTCTGGAAGATGACGCAAGCATCGGCGGGCTCGTCAAATTTTCGTTGGAAAGAGAACAACTGACTTGTCGCACGTTCGGCAGCATACGGGAATTTGAGGCTGCTCTTCGGGAAAAAGTACCCGATATCGCTTTGCTGGACATTATGCTTCCGGACGGAAATGGGTTGGAAGTTCTGCAATCGGTCAAGGACCGGTATCCCAGTGTATGCTGTATCATGCTCAGCGCCTTGGGACAGGAAGGGGATAAAGTAACGGGACTGAATCTGGGCGCAGACGATTATATATCCAAGCCTTTCGGCGTTATGGAGCTGGTGGCTCGCGTGAATGCCGCTTTGAGGCGCAGGGCGGGGAACAATGTGATCAGGATAGGGAAATTAGAGCTCAACAGCGATACGATGACTGTAACTTTGGATTCCCGTCCGCTCGATCTGAACAGGAAGGAATTCGAGCTGTTGAAATATTGCATGAAAAATGCGGACATCGTCCTGTCCAGGGATACGCTTCTCACCGAGATTTGGGGTTATGTCGATACGGAGACGAGGACGCTGGATAACCATATCGCGCGGTTGAGAAAGTTGGGCATAGACAATTTTGAAACGGTGTTCGGGGTCGGATATCGCTTCCGTAAAAATTAAATAAAAAACGGATAGGGCAGGGTTGCATCTATCCGTTTTTTGAAAGAAGGGGTACAAAAAATGCGAAGAAAGATATTGTGGATATCGCAGCTCATCATGGCGGTTCTGCTTCTCGTTTATGCGATACTTTCCACACAGGTATTTTATAACAGTCTCGTCAAAAATACGCAGGAAAGCCTTAAAATCTATATGAATCTTTTTGAGGACGGCGGATATTCTTTGGACGAGACAGGAGCAAAAAATTATTCCGAAAAATTATCCGGTCTCCGTGTAACTTTTTTGGATCGTGAAGGCGAAGTCCTCGGAGACAGCAGCGGCGAAAATTTGGACGACCATTCCGACCGCGAGGAGGTAAAAGAGGCGCTCGCTTCGGGGGAGGGCTATTCCGTGCGGCACAGCGCCTCGCTCGGCGAGGATATGGTGTATTACTGCCGCAAAATGGCGTCTTCGGAAGGAGATATTTATCTCGTCCGCATCGCTGTTTCGGGGGCGTCGGAATGGCAGGTATTCGGAAATATCTTGCCTACCATCGTTTGGTTTCTCCTTCTCGATTTCCTCGTGTGCCTGCTGTTTACCTATATTGAAACAGAATATATTATCAGCCCTGTGAGAAAACTCGCAAAAGACGCCGCACTCAATTTGAAACTTTCCACAAAGTATCCTGAATTACAGCCGATTGTCGAACTTCTGAATAACCGAAACCGAGAGGTGGCGGAACAATTTAAGGAATTATCGGAAGAAAAAGAGCTCGTCGAGCGTGCTCAGCGTTCCAAAAATGATTTTATTGCCAATATTACCCATGAGATGAATACTCCTCTGACCTCTATCCGTGGCTATTCAGAGCTGCTTGCAAGCGGAGTGCTCAACGGGGAGCAGACAAAAACGGCGGCCGATACTTTGGTCAAACAGAGCGACAGGCTTTCCAATTTGATTGCCTGCATTATCAATTATAACGAAATAGATAACGACGAGCTTCCCGATTATGAAGTGAACATTTCCAAACTTGCCTCGGAGACGCTGGACAGTCTTGCGCCCGACATTGCAAAGCGGAACATTTCATTGACGAAGGATATAGATGCGGACGTCATGATTATGAGCCGTCATGAACGATTGAGCGAGGTGCTCGGAAATCTCATTCGCAACGCGATAAGATACAATAAGGAGAACGGAAGCCTGTTTGTGGGAATAAAGAGAAAGGATACGGGCGGCGTTCGGCTTACGGTAACGGATACGGGAATCGGCATAGCGGAAGAAAATCTGGAACGTATTTTTGAGCGGTTTTTTACGGTGGATAAATCGCATAGCGGAAAGAACGGCGGTTTCGGACTGGGGCTTGCCGTTGTGAAAAAAATCTGCCGCAAAGCCGGCTGGACGCTGCATGTTCAGAGCGTGTTGGGCGAAGGTACGACGTTTACCGTGGATTTCAATAACAAGGATTGATTTAGGGGCGATTAAAGTTTCATTCAAATAATGTCGAGGGACGAAGCGAAAATTACGGCGACGGTTTCGACTGAGACAGAGGGGAAAATCGGGGCGACCGCATAGTCTCGACAGAAACGGAGAACTCCCCTCCGACGATATTGGTAATCGTCGGAGGGGAGTTTTTATAAGTAAAGTGTTTGTGTTTACTTCGTTAAAGACGAGGGAGCTCGTCTAAACAGAGGTATGCCGCGGTGCGGGCAAAACAACGGGGAACTTATGCGTTTTTATTGACGGTTTCCGAATCGGAAAGAATAGGGGCATTTTTGGCAAAACGTTTTACCGATTCAATGGCGTTTTCGCATCTGCGCTTTGTCTTGTAATGTTCGCCGAGACAGAGAAGCTGTCCGTTTCCGTTCAGAAGTTTGTAAATATAATCTCCGCGCTTCGTGAGGGAGATTCGGAAATTACCGCGTTCGATATTTGTCTTATGAGTTCCGATTCCGTTAATTGCGCCGATATAAGTGGTATATTCTTCGCTCGACAGCAATTTTTCTCCGTTGGAGGCGAATAATTCAAAATAGAATACCTGCTCTCCGTCTTCCGCAGTGTGCGCGCGGATAATCCATTTTCCGTTATAGCCGTTGTCGGGAATTTCGGGCAGTTCTCCGTCATCTTCTTCGGGCGGGGGAGTAATGACGATATCCTGAACGTTTTCATCGATAATAGCTGTTTTTGCAAACCGTTTTGCAGAGGCTATCGCGCTCTCGCAGCGCGCCTTGGTCGCATAGTGTTCGCCCATGCAAAGGAGCATATTTTTTCCGCTTAAAAGTTTGAAAATATAATCGCCTTTTTTCGACAGCATGATTTTGAAATTGCCGCGTTCGATATTGGCTTTGTGGGTCTCAATGCCGTTCAAGGCTCCGTTGTAAGTCGTGTACTCCTCGCTGGTCAGGAGTTTTTCTCCATTGGAGGCGCGGAGCTCAAAGAAGAACATTTCATCGCCGTCCTCTTTGATTTCGTCTGAATTTTTCGCTCCCGCCGTCACTACGCGGCAGATTACCCATTTACCACTGTAACGGGCAATTTTGTCGTTTTCGTCGTCCTCGTCGTAGAACTCGGACTCTTCTTCGATTGGTGCATTTCTGAGGTCTTCTATATCCATTTTTCCCTCCTTGGATTTATTTTTTCCCTTTTTCTTCTCTTTCTCTGCGGACTTTTCTTCCGCGGCATTCCCTCCGGATTCCTTTTCGGTCTCGGTTGCCGTTTCGTCGTTCTTTTGCACGGCGTCTTCTTTTACCGTGAAAATTTTTTCGGCCCCTTCGGGATTTTTCTCCGTCTCGCCCGCTTCGGATTTCGGAATATCTTTTTCAACATCGGCTTCGTTTACTGTATAGATTTCTTTATTTGTTTCAGAGTCGGCGGGAAGAGCCGTTATATCAACCGCCTCTGCTGCCGTTTCAGGCAAAGAAACGAATTTTTCTCCGGTCTCCTCCTTTTCAACTTGTGCAGAAAGGGTAGGGGAGACTTCTGTTTGTCCTTGTTCAGCCGCCGTATCCGCCTGCTTACACGGCTTCGGTGTTTCGGTTTCCGCGCTGTCTGTTTTCGGCTCGTCGGCTGTGACTTCGCTTGTGTTAAACTCTTCCGCTTTGTCTGTTTCGTCGGGCACGGATTCGCGCGCCGCCGTATCCTCTTCGTCCGTTTTCGATTCGGACGGTTCGGCGGATTCATGCCCCGAACGATTTTTAGCGAGAGCCTCAGATTTATCCGTTTCCGAGGACTGCACTTCGTTTGCTTTCGCGGTACCCGCTATCGAGCGAGCAGCGTTGTTTTCTGTCTCTGCGCGGGTTTTTCGTGCCTTCGAACTCTTAACGCAAAGAGCGATAATGACGATAACGATAATTGCCAAAGCGGCACATAAAACGGCCGTCAGGACGGGATTTTCTTTCAGATATTCGAAAAACATGTCAACCTCCGCATAAATTTGTAATACTTTTCCTTTTCACCATATATTGTAATATAAATTTGTCGGAAAGTCAATAGGCTGACCGAAAAAAAATTCAATAGTTTTCAAAATAAATTGACTTTATGCAGAAAAAGAGGTACAATGAAAACCATGAAAAAGGCAACAACGGCAATTATCGGCGGCGGAGCTTCGGGCCTCTTTTGCGCGGCGTCCCTGCGCGGGGACGTCTTTTTGCTGGAACGCGGGGAGCGGGTGGGCAGAAAACTTTCCGCAACGGGAAACGGACAGGGCAACGTCACGAACATAAACATGTCAAAGTCACATTATTTTTCTTCTGCGCCCGATATTTCCGTCCGACTTTCGGAAGGACTGTCCGAGCACGGAGAAAAGGACATGCTCACATTTTTTCAAGAGTTAGGCGGACTTTTCCTGCCGGATGAACGCGGGCGGGTCTATCCTGCCGGCCGGCAGGCTTCCTCCGTGACGGATCTTTTGAGATATGCGGTCGCGGCGAAGGGAGTGTCCGTCCGTACGGGCGTTTTCGTAACGTCGATCGAACGGGAGAAAGGAGACTTTAAGATAACGGCGGAGACGCCGGACGGAAAAGAACATTTCTTTTCCGAAAACGTCGTCTTGTGCACAGGCGGAAAAGCGGCGAAAAATTTCGGCTCGGACGGAAACGGGTATGCGCTGGCCAAGTCATTCGGACATTCCGTTACGGATTTGTATCCTTCTTTGGTGCAGCTTAAAACGGAGACCGCGCCCATTCGCGGCTTGAAGGGAATCCGTGTCGAAGCGGACGTTTCCGCCTATGAAGGGCGGGAGAAGTTGGGAAAAGAGCGCGGAGACGTCATTTTTACGGATTACGGCGTATCGGGCGACGCGATTTTTCGCCTGTCGGCCTTTTTATCCGATCGGGCGGAAAAGGGAGACGTCGTTCTTTCGTTGGCTTTTTTGCCCGAGGTACAGGAGGCGGAACTCGTTCGTATTCTCGAAAATAAACAAAAGTCGGGCGTTTTTCCCGAAGGGGAGCTCCTCTGCGGAATTTTGAATAATCAGCTCGGTCGGGCGGTGATGAGACGCTGTGACCCGAACCCGAAATCCGTTGCGGCGGGAATTAAAAATTTTACGCTGCGCGTGAGCGGCACGCTGGGGTTCGACTATGCACAAGTGACCAAGGGAGGCATTCGCCTTACGGAAACCGATGCGACTTTGCAGAGTCGTTTGGTCAAAGGACTGTATTTTGCGGGCGAGATTTTGGATGTGGACGGGGAATGCGGGGGATATAATCTGCAATGGGCGTATACGTCGGCGAGGCTCGTGGCGGACGCGCTGAACGAAAGAAGGAAGGATAGAGAGGCATGACAAAAAAGACGCTGTCGGACATCAAATTGCGCCCGGAACAGAGCGAACGGGAACTTCTTCTCATTGCCGAGAAGTCATTGCATAAAAAGCCCGCATATTTCAAAATTCTAAAAAAGTCTTTGGACGCGCGGGATAAAAACAATATCCGATATATCTATACGATAGAATTTTCTTCGGAAAAGCAATCGGAAAAAATGCCCGAAATTCCCCGTTTGCCCGCAAATAAACTTCCCGCCGCGCCCGTGCTCGTCGCGGGAAGCGGTCCCGCGGGATTATTTTGCGCCATAAGGCTGTTGGAGCACGGAATCCGCCCCGTCGTGGCGGAGCGGGGCCCGTGCATAGAGGAACGGGAAAAGAAGATAGAAAAATTTACAAAAACCCGAATTTTGGACGGGGAGGGAAATATTCAATTCGGGGAAGGCGGTGCCGGAACCTTTTCCGACGGCAAGCTCAATACCCAGACGCACGGCGGTTTCAATCGCGAAGTGCTGGAAACGTTCGTCCGTTTCGGCGCTCCCGAGGAAATCCTGTGGCTGAACAAACCGCATATCGGGAGCGATAAACTCAAAATCGTCGTAAAGAATATGCGCTCTTTTATCGAACGATCCGGCGGAACCGTCCTGTTCGATACCCGACTGACGGATATTGTCGTGAGGAATGGAAAAATCGCGGGGGCAAAGCTGTCGCATGGGAAAGGGGCGGCGGAGACGATTGAAGTTTCCGCGCTCGTCCTCGCCGTGGGGCACAGCGCCAGAGATACCTTTGAAATGCTTTTGTCCCGCGGAATTCCTCTGCGGAAAAAGGATTTCGCCGTCGGCGTCCGCATAGAACATCTGCAATCCGAAATCGGGTTCGCTCAATACGGCAAGAGCTTCTCCGCGCTTCCCCCGGCCGACTATAAGTTGGTCTCCCATGCTTCCGACCGCGCGGCCTTTACTTTCTGCATGTGTCCCGGGGGCTTTGTCATGCCCGCGGCGAGCGAGGAGGGCGGCGTCGTGACAAACGGTATGAGCAATTATGCCCGCGACGGACGCAACGCTAACAGCGCTTTGGTCGTGCAGGTCTCCGAACGCGATTTTTCCGGCGATTCTCCGCTTTCGGGAATAGAGTTTCAGCGAAGTCTGGAACGCGCGGCTTTTGCGGCCGGAGGAAACGATTATTCGGCGCCCGTGCAGCTGGTCGGGGACTTCCTCTCGGGAAGGGAGAGCGGCGGATTCAAAAGCGTTCTGCCTACCTATCCCGCGGGAACTCGGTTTGCGGATCTCCGTTCCGTTTTTCCCGCCCCCGTTTCGTCTGCCGTTTCCGCGGCTCTTCGGGATATGGACCGCAAGCTCAAAGGTTTTGCATGCCCCGACGCGGTGCTCACGGCGGTGGAATCCCGCACCAGCTCCCCCGTTCGCATCGAACGGGATTTGAATTTTCAATCGCCCGCCGCAGAGGGGCTGTATCCCTGCGGCGAGGGCGCAGGATATGCCGGCGGAATCACCTCCTCCGCCGCCGATGGACTTCGTATCGCCGAGGCAGTTTTTTCTAAATGGAGCATTTGAAGAAAATTTTGATTTTAATTATTTAAAATAATCATACATTTTTTAATTTCTTTTATATTTCATTTTATTTTCACTTTTTTATCACATAAAAAATGTATTATGTGATAAAATATATGTGCAAACAGAGAGGACGTTTCTTAAAAGAAGGGGCTGGACAAGATCATACGTAAAACTTTTTTCATATTCTCTCACTAAATATGCGGTCCGCGGGTTTCCCGCGGGCCGCATATTTGTAAAAGATAAATGTTGTGGGGCAATTCTCCCGTCGTCGGCGGTTTTCCAACTTTATAAAATCCTTTTTTGCTTCGCAGGCGTTATTTGGTCAGTTCTTTGATTGCCTCGTAATAAATTTCGCTCATCATGCGGATTCGGTCGAAAGTGATATATTCGTCGGGCTGGTGAATCGTCGCTTCCTCGTCTTCGAGTTCGGGACCGAAGCCGCAACCGCATTTCAGAGCTCGTGCATACGTTCCGCCGCCGATGGCGATAGGTTTTTCGTTCTTGCCCGTCGCGCGGTTATAGACGCCCATCAGTGTCTTTATGAGTTTTCCGTTCGGGTCAGTATAGAGGGGCGCCTGATAATTGACGATTTTGTACTGTATATTTTCCTTATCGAGGATATTTGTGATCTCTTCCTTCTTATGAGTGGCAGGGAAGCGGATATCCGTCGTTACGACGAGATTTCCGTTTTCAAAATTCGCCACGTCGGGGGACATGGTGAGCGTTCCCGTCTCGTCCTTCATCTCTTTCAGGCAGCAGCGGTCGGCAAAGAGGAGATCATAGGCGTTCTTGCAGTCCTCGTCAAAGGATGCGAAGAATTTCAGCATAGCGCCGAGGGCGTTCGCTCCCTTTTCGGGCGTAGAACCGTGCGCCGATTTTCCGCGGACCCGAAGAGTATTGCTCTCTTTATCGAAGTCGAAAGAGATGCCTTCGTCAGGCGTGTACCCCAAGACTTTTTCGGCAGCGTCGGGGGTGAGGACCGCGATTGCGTCGTCGCACACCATGTTCACTCGTTCGCCCGCCGCGAGGGAACGGAAGGGAGGATTCTTCAAGGGGAAGGAAGCGGAGAAATGAAGGATTCCTTTTTCCGCATAGATGGCGGGGAAATCCGCGTCGGGAGAGAAGCCTTCCTCGGGCATTTTTGCCACCTTATTATAGTGGTCGATACAGGCCCAGCCGCACTCCTCGTTACAGCCTACGATCAACTTTATTTTGCGGCGGGGTTGGAAGCCTTCGTCTTTCAGCGCTTTAAGGCAATAGAGCACGGTTACTGCGGGCCCCTTGTCGTCCATGGTGCCGCGGCCCCAGATTTTGACACCGGGCATGCCGCCTTCCGAGGGATCGTCGTTGATTACGGCGCCGAAGGGCGGAAATCTCCAACCGCTGCCGGCGGGAACGACGTCGAGGTGTGCGAGAATTGCAAACTCCTTCCCTTCTCCGAAAATAACCTCTCCGACGTAGTTATCGTAATTGTGCGTCTCAAACCCCATATCCGCTGCGAGAGAAAGGAAGTAGTTAAGACAGTCTGCGGTCTCTTTACCGAAGGGATAATTCCCCTCCGCGGGCTTCAAGGATGAATCGAATTTCACCGTTTTACAGATAGATTCGACAATATCGTTAAAATAGTTTTCCATTACATGTGTCATATAAATCACCGGTCCTTTTTTCTGTTCTTTATTATTATACACGCTTTTTCTGCTCAGGTAAACAGAAATGAAGGAAACAAAGGGGAAAAATCCGAAAAAATATTTTCCTGAGCGAGACAGGCTTTGACTTTTTTACAGGAATGTGGTACAATAAATACGGGAGAATAAAGGCGGGAGGAAAAGCTATGTCCGGACATGAGGGCCATCGCCATAGAATTATTGAAAAGCTCGATTCGGGAGGACTTTGCGAGCACGAGATTTTGGAAATCCTCCTTTTCAATGCAATTCCCCGACTGAATACGAACGATCTGGCGCATCGTCTGCTGGAAGCGTTCGGATCCATTCCGAGAATATTTTCCGCTCCCGTATCGAGGTTGAAGTCCGTGGAGGGTGTGGGGGAAAACGTCGCCGCCTATCTATGCTGTATCGGAAAGTTTTTTGAAACGTACTATGCGGGGCGAGAGGATACCTATCCGAAGACGTTTGAGGAACGCACCTTTTTGGCCTATGTGGAGGAAAGATATGCGCCCGCGGAAAACGAGGTCTTGGACTTTTATCTGCTCGACAAGGCGAAGAATATTTTTTTCTGCAAACGCTTCTCTTCCGGCGAGCTGCGCCGCGTGGTCATTCGTCCCGAACAGCTCACGAGGCTGATTCTCGAAAATAAACCCGACGGACTGATAGCCGTCCACAATCACCCGAACGGAAATTGTTTTCCCTCCGAGACGGACGACAAGACGACGGGACAATGTGAGATGATTTGCAGTATTCATAACGTAAAATTTTACGATCATTTTATCTATTCCCCCGCGGGGACATACAGTTATTATTGCAGCGGAAAGATGAAAGAAATTCATCAAAAATATTCGGTCGGTGCAATCCTCGGCAAAGGAGAGGGTAGTTAAAATGCAGAGAAAAAAAGAACGAGCCGCCATGGCGGCGCCTGCGGAAACTCCGCAGGCGCCAAAGAAAAAACATCGTTTTCGACTCTCAAAATTTTTTGAAAAGCCCGATTTTAAGGAAGAGGAACGATTTTTCAGCTTCGGCAAAAAATTATTATTCGGAATCCTCATTCTCGTGGAACTGCTCATTCTGCTTCAACAGGCCGGCGCGGCTTTTCGGCTGCATAAATGGGGCGCTTTGGCGGCGACGCTCGGGATAGAGGCGGTTCTCACCGTCTCCGAAGCCGTCAAGCTGTTTGCCGTCAAGGAATTCAAAAATAAGGTTTACTGTTATGTCATCGACTGCGTGGCGGCGTTCGTTCTGACAGGAGTGACGGGCAGTACCTATCTAAGCACACTCTATATGATCATTCTCACCGAATTTTATATCAGTTCGGAAAAAATGCTCCCTTCCATAATCGTCTGTGCGCTGTGTATGGTGGTGTACGTCATTACCTTTGGGGCCTCCAATTGGTTTCGCTACGGGGAAAGCGCGTCTGTCCTCGGCGTGTTGGCACAGTCGTTCAACGATCTCTTGATTCTGTTGATTCATTTCGTATTTGTCAATTTTGCCGTTCGGTTCTACCGCCAATATGTACGGTTGAGCAAAGCGCTGAAAGAACTCGATGAAAGCAAGGCGGAATTGCAGAAGGCCTATGACGACCTCGCGGAGGTAACGGCGCTCGAAGAACGCCAGAGAATTGCCAAGGACATTCACGATACCGCGGGACATTCCATCACGACGGTCATTATGCAGACAGAAGCGGCAAAGCTCATTTTGGATAAAAATCCCGAGGACGCAAAAAGCAAGATTATCGCCGCTAATCTTCAAGCGAAACACGCCTTGGAAGAACTCCGCGAGAGCGTGCACCTGCTTTCGGGAAATCCGGGAAAGCAGACTCTCGAAAACGCGTTGCAGGGAATCATCAACGAATCGACGGACGGAACGGGAATCAAAATTCGTTCGGATATAGACGACATAGCCGTTTCGGACGCGAAGTACCGATTTTTGTGCAATACTTTGAAAGAGGGGATCTCTAACGGTCTCCGTCACGGCAGAGCTACGGCCTTTTGGTTTGAATTGAAGGAAATGGATGGGAAAATCAATTTTCTGCTTTCGGATAACGGTTCGGGCGTGAATATTAACGAGATGAAAGAGGGCTTCGGACTTACGGGAATGTCGAAGCGGGCGGAGAGCCTCGGCGGAGAGCTGTGGTTCATCTCCGAACCGGACGAAGGATTTGAAATTCATTTGACGCTGCCCGCAGACGGGGCGCGGGAATAAACAAGGAAGTGAAAACATGGATAAAAAAATAAAAGTAATGATTGCGGACGATCAGGTGATTTTGGCCGAGGGGATCAAGAGCGTTCTGGAAACAGATTCGGGCTTAGAGGTCGTGGGATTAGCCTTTGACGGGTTTGACGCTCTGAAAAAAATGGAAGAAAATATGCCCGACGTAGTCCTTATGGATATTCGTATGCCCAATATGAACGGAGTAGTGGCAACGCAGAGCATCAAGACGAAATATCCCGACGTGAAAGTAGTCATTCTCACGACTTTCGATGACAGCGACTATATTCTCAACGCCATCAATAACGGCGCCAGCGGCTATCTCCTCAAAGACATCGGAAGTACGGCGCTCATCGACGCGGTGAAAAATGCGTATGCCGGAGATACTATTCTCCCTGCGAAAATCGCAAAACGTATCGCGGACGCGGCAAAAAATGTCTCCTCCGATCGGGAAATCAAGCTCAAACGCGCCTTTTCCCTGTCCGACAGAGAAGTGGAAATCGCGCTGATGCTGTATGAGGGCTTTACGAACCGCCAAATTTCCGCCGCGCTCAAAATTTCCGAGGGGACGACGCGAAATTATATCTCCGCCATTTACGTCAAGACAAACAGCGAAAATCGCAGCGGCGCCGTCGAAGCCATTCGTTCGGTTTTGTAATATGGTTTTTGCCTATGTTTGACGTTTATATTTTCGATTTAGACGGTACTCTGCTCGATACGCTCGACGATTTGACTTCCTCCGTCAATGCTGCTTTGTCTGCCTATCGATGTCCCGAAAGGACACGGGACGAGGTTCAAAACTTTGTGGGCAACGGAATAAGGCTCTTGATGCGGCGGGCCGTACCCGACGGCGAATCCAATCCCCGTTTTTCGGATATTTTTGAATTTTTCAAGCGTTACTATGGCGAACATTGTTTCGACTCGACCAAGCCTTATCCGGGCGTCATGGAATTATTGGTGCGGCTGAAATCGGAGGGGCGCAGCACTGCTATCGTATCCAATAAAGCCGACTATGCCGTAAAATTATTGGCAGAACATTTCTTTCCCGGTCTCGTCGGCGCGGCGGCCGGAGAAAACGAAGCGGCGGGGATTCGGAAAAAGCCCGCTCCCGATTCTGTTCTTGCGGCTTTGAAACGCTTGGGAACGGATAAGTCGGGTGCCGTATATGTGGGGGATTCGGAAGTGGATATTCAGACGGCCGTCAATGCCGAAATTCCTTGTATTTCCGTTACTTGGGGCTTTAAGAGTCGGGAATTTCTTTTGAAGAACGGCGCAAGTCGCCTCGTCGATACCCCTGCGGAAATCTTAAAATTTTGATTTTTTGAAAAAATCCGATACGGTGTAAAATTATACAAAATTTGCACAAAATCTTTTCATAGAGGTATTGACAGCCGCGAAAAATTGTGTTAAAATAGAAAAGTAAGATATTGATAAGGAAGGTAAAAAATGGAAAAAGTAGATTTTAAACGTGCAAAATTCAGTGGTTTTCTCGATGTATTGGGCTTTCTTGCAACGCTCGTGATGACAGCAGGCTACATTGTAGTAGACCTCGTGAAAGTGAGCGGACTCCCTGGTGGGGTAACGAATTTTTGGGGAAAGCTCTCCGACGGCGTAGAAAAGGCCTTCGACGGAGTATTCCTGCGCTGGTTGGACGGACTTCCTAAATATCCGGGACTCCCGTTCGCCGTCTTGTTCGGAATATTGGCGCTTTTGTTTTTGATTATGTCGATCGCTTCCTTTAAGCAAGGGAATTCCGTTTTGAAGCGGGGCGGGATCGTCTTTGCCGGAATTTTAGCGCTCTTGCTCTTTGTCGGCTGCGCTTTCCTCTTTGCGGAATCCTGGAAAGAGGCTCTCGAAGCAGGGCTCTTGAATGTCAAGCTGGTGAAGTGGTATCTCCTCATTCCTTGTGCGTTTTTTCTTTTACAAATGATTTTGAAATTTTCCGCACATGCTCGCGCCTATTGAGCTTTTTTCTCTGAATAGGAGGAGAGACTCTTTGCGGATAACTTAAAAGTATCAGAACGAGAATTTTTGAAAAATCGACTATGTTTTACCCCGTGAATTTTTTAATTCATGGGGTGCTTTTTTTGTCGAGCTATGCTTGATTTAATGATTTATCGTCGCTTTAATTGGATAAAAGGGGCTTTCAAAAGAAAAAAAGACAAAATTCGACAAGTTTCGCTAAAATAATAAAAAATATTATAATTTTTTTAATATAAAAAATTGTTATTATTTACAATATTGCTTTACGTATTCGATAGAATGTAGTATAATATCGTAGGAAAAGCGAAAGCCGGCAAGACTTTCGAAAAAAATTTTAGGAGGGAACGATATTATGCGTTCAAAAACAATTGTATTATTGGAGTCAAACGAAGCTCTTTTAAGGGAATTAAAGAGTACGTTTGAGAAAGAGGAAGAAGTTGAGGTAGTTTATGCAGGGGACGATGGAGAAGTGGGAATCCAAGAATTGCGCCGGCTAAAACCCCAGCTTGTTTTTGTCGGAATGTTTCTCAAAGGAACAGACGGCTGCGGAGTCATTCAAGCACTGAAAAAGGAAAGTCCGGATACAAAAATTATTGCGACGGGAGTAGCCGGAGACGCGCTTATGGAAAAGGCGATTGCTTCGGGGGCGGACTATTATCTCGTCAAGCCGTTTTCTGTGCAGAGCGCTTTGGAGAGAGCGGAAGAATTGATAAAGCCCGTAAGCGCAACGGAGAGGGACGTTAGAGAGATAAAAGGGAGAACTGCAACCTTAGAGGAAAAAATCAGCGATATTTTTATTGCGATAGGGATTCCGCCTCACATAAAGGGATATCGGTATCTGCGGACAGGGATAAAAATGGCAGTGGAGATGCCTTATATTATCAATAATATAACAAAGGAATTATATCCGAATATTGCAAAACAGTACGATACGACGCCAAGCAAGGTAGAACGTGCAATTCGCCATGCAATAGAGGTGGCATGGAATAGGGCGCGTATCGAGGCAATCAACGCTGTATTCGGAACACGCGTGTATTTGGGAACGGAAAAGCCTACAAACAGTGAATTTATTGCCTTGGTGGCAGATAAGCTCATTTTGGAGAGTATGACGAGATAAAAAGAGGGCCCTTCCTGTTTACGGGAAGGGCCCTCTTCATAGGAATAGTTCGGGGTTTATACAATACCTTGTGCCATCATCGCATCTGCTACTTTTTCAAAACCGGCAATATTAGCGCCCATTACATAGTCGCCGTCAAAACCGTATTTTTTTGCTGCGTCGTCGATGTTATGGTAAATACCTATCATAATTTCCTTTAATTTAAGGTCTACTTCTTCGGAAGTCCAGAACAAGCGTCCGGAGGACTGAGCCATTTCCAAAGCAGAAGTTGCTACGCCGCCGGCGTTGGCAGCCTTTGCGGGAAGAAATACGATTCCGGCTTTCTTGAAGGTATCGATTGCCTCTAAGGTAGAAGGCATATTTGCGCCCTCAGCTACATATTTTACGCCGTTTTTGACGAGGTTTTCTGCATCCTTTGCATCGATTTCGTTCTGTGTGGCGCAAGGAAGCGCAATGTCGCAGGGTATGGACCAGATTCCTTTGCAACCGGACGTATAAACGGAACCGGGAACCCGAGCCGCATATTCTTTGATCCGGCCGCGTTCTTCTTCTTTAATCTTACGCACAACGTCTAACTGTATCCCGTTTTTATCGTAAATATAACCGTCGGAATCATACATTGCGACGACTTTTGCTCCCAAGGATTGGGCTTTTTCACAGGCATAAATTGCCACATTGCCGCTTCCCGAGATGATGACGGTCTTTCCTTCAAAACTGTCTCCGCGAAGCCGCATTGCCTCTTCCGTAATATATACGAGCCCGTAACCGGTCGCTTCCTTGCGAATGAGGGAGCCGCCATAGGACAGACCTCTGCCCGTCAAAACGCCGGTATGCTCGTCGCGAATACGTTTATATTGACCGAAGAGATAGCCGATTTCTCGACCGCCTACCCCGATATCTCCGGCCGGTACGTCAGTATCGGGACCGATATGGCGATAGAGCTCCGTCATGAAGCTTTGACAAAATGTCATGACCTCACGGTCGGATTTTCCTTTCGGGTCGAAATCGGAACCACCTTTTCCTCCGCCGATAGGTTGACCGGTCAAACTGTTTTTAAGAATTTGTTCTAAGCCTAAAAATTTGATTACGGACAAGTTGACGGAAGGATGAAACCGTAAACCTCCTTTATAGGGACCGATAGCACTGTTAAATTGCACGCGGTAACCCTTATTGACATGAACTTTGCCATTGTCGTCGGTCCAAGGAACACGGAAAAGAATTACTCTTTCCGGTTCTACAAAACGTTCGAGAAGAGCAGCTTTTTCGTATTCTGGATGCTTGTCGAATACGGGTTCCAGAGTGAGAAGAATTTCCGTGGCGGCTTGATGAAATTCTTTTTCACCAGGATTTCGTTCTTTCAATTGAGCCAATACTTTTTCTACATACGTCATAAAGATTACTCCTTTTTTTGTAAAAGATTTTGCCATGGATTTCGGGTAATGATTTTATATATAATACCATTTTTTTTTGTAATTTGCAAGAATTTGTCGTATAAATTTTTTGAAAACTTTTGAAAAACAATTGCTTTTCAAGGAAAAATAAGGTATAATAAAACAAGTCTCGTAAGCCGTGTAATAAGGAAAATTGAAATCGGTATAAAATTTGGTATAAATTTTTTCATGCAGTAAACTTTTGCTGGTGTAATAAAATTGAATATGCTTCCGTAGTTAAATGGATATAACAGCCCCCTCCTAAGGCTGGACCTTATCCACAGAAAAACACCATATATTGTGTTTTCTGGGCGGATTACAGCAACATATTGCGGTTGATGGCTGCTAAATGCGTGATTGGTATTAAAATCGGTATTATTTTTCGCATTTAACAACTTTTACATCGCGCACTAAATTTCATATTTGTCCGTGTACCTCAGTAGGATAGAGGGTTCGCCTCCTAAGCGAAACGCCGTTGGTTCGACTCCAATCACGGACGCCAAAAAACCACAAGATATTGTGGTTTTTTCTATTTTTACGCCCATATATTGATTTTAAGTTTTAGAAAAAACTCCAAAATCGTTAATACCAATTTAATACCAATTTCTTTTTAAGCCTATTTTGTAAGGTTATTAAGGGCAAATACCGCTTTTTCTTGCGTGTCCGGGATAAAGTGACTGTAAACTTCGAGCGTTACCGTCGAATCGCTGTGTCCCATATATTTACTCACGGTCTGAATAGGCACGTTCTGCGACAATAGCAAACTGCAATATGTATGCCTAAGTCCGTGACAAGAAACGTGTTTGAATCCGTGCTTTGCTTCAAGTTTAGTGAGCCAATGTCCCATAGTATGCGGGTATAACGGCTGCCTATCGAGTCCGACCGCAAGATAATACTCGTCTTGCTTTTCATCGAAATTATCGTCGGCAAGTCTAAACCAGTCTTTATATCGCTTCAAATCTTCCACAAGATTATCTGGCATAGGAATATCCCTTAAAGACGTTTTTGTTTTCGGGCTTTTTTCATACACTCCGAATTGTTGGCTGACAAGCCTATTCCTGCGGACGTGCAGTATATGATTTTCCAAATCAACGTCACTCCAACGAAGTCCGTGTAATTCGGCGTTTCTTACACCCGTCAAAAGCATAAGTTTGATACAAACTCTTTGATTGATAATATCATTCGAAAGCCCGTCGAGCATTGACAAAAATTCTTGGGCTTCTTTGAACGAAAACACTTCTTTTTCTGGGACGGCTCGCAAAGACGTGTTACTGCTTCCTGCGCCGATTTTCGTTCCGCAAACGGGATTTTTTGCTATCCACTCATATCTGACCGCTTCGTTAAAAAGCGTTCTTAAAACTCGTCTGTAGCCCTTTATGGTTTCTACGGCATAAGACCTTTCGTTTTTAACCGTTTCAAAGTAATCATCATAATTGAGATTATATCTTTCGCAAATAGCCTGAGCAGTTTCTTTCGTGATATGAGTATCGTTGTGATTCATATAATACGAACGATTACGATCTATTATCCCTTCTCTTGCAAGTTGGCGAAAATTTACTTTTTTAGGTAACGGATTTTTCAGTTTTGCCGTTAATTTCAATGTTAGATTGTATTTTTTAGATGCAAACGAATTGAGAAAAAGTTGAACGTCTCTAACGGTAATTGATGAAATAGGCTTGTCATAGAGTCTTACTTCTTTTAAGTATTCGTTGAACTTTTTCTCAACTTCGCAGGCTCGTTCGTAATAGGAAATGGATAAGTTTGTTTTTATGGTTTCTTTCCATTCCGCCATTAGTTCAGGGAAGGTCAAAACTCCGGCTTTAACGGAGACATCGTGTTCTCGGTAGGCTCTTTCGAGTTCTTCCTCAAAAGCAATCGCCTCTTTGTCCAAGTATTTCTTAAACTTTGCCTCCGTTAAACCATCTTCGTTGTAAAAACGTTTTGTGTAGAGTTTTTTCTCTCCGGTTTCCAAGTCTTTTCCATAGGCTTGCATTTTGGCAACTAATTTGCCTTTTTTGTCTGTTTTGATTTTGTAGTATGCCATTTTATACCTCCGTATTGTCTGTTTTGATTGCGATAGCTACGTTCGGCTTAGGATAGCTCAAAAGAAAAAGTAGCATGATAATATTTGAGCGATATGCTCAGATGAAATATAAGAAGGGAAACCGACATTTCTGGGGCGGGAATATTCCGTAAACAGGGATAGGCGAAAACAAGTAAGCCGTGCAACATTATATACAAAAACAAGAGCAAGAAGATATGATTTCAGCCCAAATCAGTATGGTAGAATATTACAAACCGTTTGAGAAATGGCTGAAATCAAATAAAGATAAGAGAGATAATCCAAAAAGAAAATAATCGGCTTATCCCAATGCGATAGGCAATCTTATCTTATATGGTGTTTAAGCACTGCGTCGGTATTTAAGCCTTTTAAGCTGATTTTTAAATTTCCCCGCTTTAGGGGAGATTTACTCTCCGCAAAAAAACTTGAACGGAAGTGTTTTTTTTGATATAATAAAGTCATCGATAATAAAAGGGAATAATTGATTATGAATAAGGTATGGTCAGAACTGAATAAAACGGTGCAAGCGCAAATCCGAAAGGAAGATACCTATAAAGCGGGTATCGACACATTAATTGACTTGCGAAATCAATTAATGAAAATCTTAATATCATTTAATGAGGAATTGAGCAGAGAAGATTTTAACGAAATTCCATTCATAAATTCAGACGGTTATCATAGTAAAACGATTGCATATTCAATTTGGCATATTTTTCGTATTGAAGATATAGTTGCACACACATTGATAAGTGAAAACGAACAAGTATTTTTTTCGGGATATTATCAAGAACGTATCAATTCGCCTATAATTACAACAGGAAATGAACTTGTAAAAGAGCAGATTGCCGATTTTTCAAAACGACTTAACTTGAAAGAACTTTATTCTTATATTTTTGAGGTAAAGGACAGCACCGAGAAGATAATTAACAATTTATCCTATAATGAATTGAAAAATAAAAAGTCAGAAGAAAGAAAAGAACACTTAAAATCGTTAAACGTTGTAAGTAATGATGAAAATGCAATTTGGCTTATTGATTATTGGTGCGGTAAAGATATTCGGGGATTAATACAAATGCCGTTTTTAAGACATTGGATTATGCACATAGAAGCAAGTTTGCGTATAAAAAACAAGATACATTCATAAGTGCAAACTCTAATTTACGGGATTGAGATATTGTTTGGATTGTTGTATTTATGGGCAAAGTCACGTGGTGTTTTTGCCTTGCAAAAATAAAAGGATAACGAAATTTTTTCGTTATCCTTTATATTTTGTCTAAAAATCTATGAGTAATGCCTTATTGAGAGGAATTTTTTATTTCACGATTCTTGTGCAACCGACAGCCAAAGCTCCCGGGCCGATATGGCAGGCGACGCTCAGGGATAACGGATCGGAGAAACGGAAGGGAATATCGGGGAACATTTCTTTGAGTTCTGTTACAAAAATATCCGCTTCGCCGTAATTGTTCGTATGAGCAACGGATATTGTCATTTCTCCTTCCTCAACCAAAGATTTGAAACGTACATTCAAATCTTTCCGAATCGCTTCTTTCATGATCTCTTTTGCTTTTGAAAGGCTTCTGGCCAAAGCAAATTTATCAAGTTTGTCTCCCTGTATCTGTAAAACGGGTTTGATTTTCAAAATAGATCCGATTGCAGCCGCCGCAGGGGTCACTCTGCCTCCCTTTTTGAGATACTTCATCGTATCCACTGCAATATAAATAGAGGAATCTAGCTTTGTGGCTTCAAGATAATCTTTAATTTCAGCGGCATTCTTTCCGCGTTCAAGCAATTTTTTCGCATCGAAAACGCTTTCTTTTTGAGTGATAGAAATACGTTGATTATTGACGACATGTACTTTTCCGCCGAAATCTTTCGCGAGCGCGGTCGCCGTAGCGCAGGATTGGCTGAGCCCGGACGACATGGGAATATGCAGTATTTCGTCATGTGTCTTTAAGATGTCATTCCAAAAATCAGACAGGTCGCCGATACTGGGCTGAGAAGTGGAGACCGAAGTATCTTTTTTTTCAAGATGCTTATAAAATTCCGATTGCGTGAGGTCAATATCTTCGAGATAGGGATTTCCGTCGATGAGGAAAGGCATGGGAAGGACAAAAATTCCCGCTTCCTTTCCTTCTGCCTGTGTAATCCCGCTGTTACTGTCTGTAACAATAGCTGTTTTCGCCATAAATTCTCCTTTCATGATTGGTCTGAGACCATATATCCATAATCCTCGATACTTACGTGAGAATACAAGTATCTACTATTATGATAGCAGACTTATCAAAATAAGTCAATCTTTTTCCCGACAAATGTTACATTTTGCATAAAACAGTATTACAATTTTTATAAATGAAGGTGTAGGGTGGTTATCTTTTCGGAAAATCGGGAGAGGAATGTTTTACAAAAACGGGAGAATATGGTATAATAAACTGCGGAAGAATTCAATCGGAGCATAAGAATATGAAATTTACTTTTTATGGCATGTGGGAAGACGAACGTGCAAAGCTGAACGAGCTTCAAAAGAAATACGCTTTTGAATGTGTTTCGACCTCGGAAGAAATTTCCCCGACTAATATCGGATTGAGCGAGGGAAGCATAGGCGTATCTCTTCTCGGTAAGGGGCGGGTAGACGAAAAAATTCTCGTCGCTCTTTCCGAGAGGGGAATCCGTTTTCTTTCCACTCGCAGTATCGGCTATAACCATATCGATTTGAACGCCGTAAAAAAATATGGGTTCAAACTTTGTAACTCTCAATATCCGCCCGACTCCGTGGCGGAATTTACCGTCATGCTCATGTTGATGTCTTTAAGAAAGTATAAGCAGGCGCTTTGGTTGCAGCAGGTCAACGATTACGCATTGGATTATCTCAAAGGCGGGGTGCTCCGTCAAAAGACGGTAGGAGTCATAGGAACGGGGCACATCGGCGGAAGAGTGATAGAAATCCTTTCCGGATTCGGGTGCCGTATTCTTTGCCATTCGGCGGATCATAACCCCGAAACGGCACGACTGGCGGAATATACGGATTTGGAAACTCTGTATAAGCAGAGCGATATTATTACTTTCCACGTACCTCTGCTGCCCTCGACGAAGCATATGATCAACTCGGAGTCTCTGGCGAAAATGAAGGACGGAGTCGTGTTGATTAATACGGCTCGCGGCGAGTTGTTTGATACGGAAGCCATAATAGAAGGCGTCGAAAACGGAAAAATCGGGGCGCTTGCCATGGATGTTTTTGAAGGCGAGGACGGAATTTATCATGTGGACCGTACGGACGATATTCTCCGTAACCGTAATATGGCCTATCTCAGGCAGTTTCCGAATGTAGTGCTTACGCCGCACATGGCTTTCTATACGCAGTTGAGCATGGACAGCATGATGCAAAACAGCGTGGAAGGACTCATCGACTTTGTGCGTACCGGCACGAATCGGTTTGAAATCAAATTATAAAAAGATGAAATCGTTAAGAGAATTATACCGAATCGGAAAGGGTCCTTCCTCTTCGCACACGATCGGACCCGAACGGGCGTGTCGTCTGTTTTTGCATGAAAACCCCGCCGCGGATTCGTTTCAGGTCGTTTTATACGGCTCTTTGGCGAAAACAGGAATAGGACACGGTACGGACGCCGTCATTAAAAGTGTTTTCCCTCGCGTGGAGATTGTATGCGACGAAAGTACACAGTCCCTGCCTCATCCGAATACAATGGATTTTTTTGCTTTTCTGGGGCATAAAGAAATCGCTCGCATGCGAATTTACAGCGTGGGCGGCGGCTCAATCCGCATAGAGGGCCGCTCTTTCGACGAAGGAGAGGATGTCTATACTTTACAAAACTTTTCGGAAATCCGCCGCTATTGTGAACGGAACGGTCTGAGACTTTCCGATTACGTATTCGCGAGCGAAGGACCGAATATCAAAGAATATCTTTCACACATTTGGCAGGCGATGAAATCGGCGATTTCTGCAGGCTTAAAAGCGCAGGGAGTTTTACCCGGCGGGTTGGGTGTCGAGCGGAAAGCTCGTTTTCTCTATCGTCAGAAACATATCGACGAGAGCGCGGAAACGAGAGAAAACCGATTGGTCTGCGCGTATGCTTTTGCGGTGAGCGAACAGAACGCCGCAGGAGAAACGATTGTTACCGCGCCGACTTGCGGAGCTTGCGGCGTACTGCCTGCCGTGCTCAGATACGTACAGGAAAAGAGAAATTTTTCAGAGGAACAGATTCTTCGTGCGTTGGCGGCGGGCGGATTGATCGGGAATCTTATCAAGACCAACGCTTCTATTTCCGGCGCGGAGTGCGGATGTCAGGCCGAGATCGGCAGTGCATGCTGTATGGCGGCTGCCGCGCTAGGCGAACTTTACGAAATGGAATTGGGACAGATAGAGTATGCTTCGGAAATCGCAATGGAGCATCATTTGGGCCTTACCTGTGACCCGATTGCGGGATTGGTACAGATTCCGTGTATTGAAAGGAACGCAGTGGCGGCGATGCGTGCGATCAATGCGGTTTCCTTGGCGGATTTTCTTTCGGATAGCCGTAAAATTTCTTTTGACCTCGTCATTCAGACGATGTATGAAACGGGAAAGGATCTCTCGCGTCCCTATCGTGAAACGGCGGAAGGCGGACTTGCAAAATTGTATAAGAAGTGAAGAATGGGGGCAGCAAGGCTGCGTTTACGCAATATACGGCCACAAGCGGAAAAGAGATAGAAAATTTTTAGAAAATTTGTTTGAAAAAGGGAAAAAACGCTTGACAAATATGAAAAAATAGATTATTATAATCAAGCATTATTTGTGAAGCGCACAGTACGGCCCAATAGCTCAGTTTGGTTAGAGCGCCAGCCTGTCACGCTGGAGGTCACGAGTTCGAGCCTCGTTTGGGTCGCCATAAATTATCTGCTTGTCGGAAAGAAATTTTTGAGGGCAGACATGCCTCGATAGCTCAGTTGGTAGAGCAAGGGACTGAAAATCCCTCTGTCGGCGGTTCGATTCCACCTTGAGGCACCATGCGCCGGTGTAGCTCAATTGGCAGAGCAGCTGATTTGTAATCAGCAGGTTGTGGGTTCGAGTCCAATCACCGGCTCCACAGCTTGCATTGCTGCACCGAGCGAAACGGACAGATTCCAGAGCGGCCAAATGGATCAGACTGTAAATCTGACGTCTCAGACTTCGGTGGTTCGAATCCACCTCTGTCCACCAGAAAAGAGACACCTGTGAGGTGTCTTTTTTTGGTTGTGCAGGTGGTAAGAAACCCGCCGTATTTACGGTGGCTCGCGCGCGGAGCGAAAAACAAAATTGTCCGAATAAACAGTACGGTTTTTGAGCGACGACACTTTGGCTCTGTCAATCCACCTCTGTCCGTCAAAAAAGGATACCTTTACGGGTATCCTTTTTCTTTATTTATCGGTATTTTTGTCTGCAAAAACTCGGAACTGTTTCGGCTCCGAGTTTTCTTATTCTATCGTCGGCAGGGAAATGATAAATGTCAATCCCTGTTCGTTCTGTTCATAAGAAAGTTCGCCGTTCATCGCCTCGATTGTTTTTTTGCAGAGATATAAGCCGAGTCCGACGTTATCCTCCGAAGCATTTTCGGAGTAGTAGGGACGAAATATATCCTTTTGCGTATCCAATCCCTTTCCGTTGTCGGAAACTTTTATAAAACATAGATTTCGTTTCTTGTAAGCGGAAACGGAAATTTCGGTACAATTCGCGTGCTCGACCGCATTCAAAATAAGATTGTTGATGACGGATAACAAATTGTTTCGTTTTCCGAAAATGTCGATTTTGCAGGAGGAGAGAGAAAGTCGGATTCCGTTTGCGGAGCAATCGGGTTCGAGATCGCCGTAAGACTGTTCGAGCACCCGTCCGACTTCAAAGGGCGCAGATTGTTCTACGATAAAGTTGTTTTTGGAATACATGGAAAGTTCGGTAAAATTCCTTCTAAGCTCGTCTGTTTTTTGAGAAATAATATCCAGCGTCTTTAATAGTTCTTTGTCGGTTTCTCTCCGTTTCAGAGTATTGACAAAGCGCTCTATGCTCAGGACTGGCTTTTTCATATCGTGAGAGACAAACTGCAATAAGCTGTTGCGTTCGTCGATAATTTCTCTTAAATCTTGTGTCTGACGCGATACTTCTGCCTGTAAATTTTCTGTAAGATAGATATTTCTTCTTTCGACGCGGATAAACACTTGAAAACCGACGGCTATGGTCGTTGCGAGAACGAGTGTGCAAATCCAGTACACAGGATTTGCCATACCGAACACGAATGTGTTCGGTATGGCGGAAACAAAACCTAAAAAGCCTGCCAATAAAGGATTGAGTAAAAGCGCCATGTGAGTTTTCCCGAAAACGGCTGAGAGAAAGACGAATATGAGAATGATTGCCGATAAAATAAGATTGATAACGACATATATTTTCGGAACGATCAAAGCGACCGAGGAGGGGAGAAACGGAATGGCGGCCGCGCAGATACATTCAAGCGCCGCGATTGAGACTAACACAATCTTTAAGGGAAATTTTTTACTTTTTATGCGCATTGAAAAAAGGGCCGAAAAAGGAATAAACGCATAAGAAAGATTTTGTATACTTTTCCAAAAATAGGGGTAAAGAGATAAATTTGAAAGAGCCAAAGGCGTAGATACGACCCCGAAAACACCTAGGAGAACGAAAATTTGAGAAAGGAAAGGCCTGTTTCTTTTAAGGAGACAGACGAAAATAAAGGAAGCAAGTACCAGAGCGGAAATGACGGATAAGGTACTTAAAAAGTTTTTATCGCGGGAGACGGCGTTTCTTACGGCGGAATCTGAACCGATTATGGGAGTTTGGCTTAGACCTGCGATTCTGTTTCCGTGCGTTTCATAATGTATAGTGACGACGGTGGCCGCGTCGAGACGATCGGGGCTGATAGTATGTCTGCGAGGATAAAAGGATAAATCGATAAAAAGAGGTCGTGTACCGTCGGAATGTGTTTCGGTTTTTAACTGATATTCGCTGTATTCGATAAAGTTATAGTCCGAAATTTCTCCCGTGCGATCAAATAATACCGTATTGACGTATACGGTACTTGCAGACCAAACGGACGGAAGATATAAGGTAAAATGCCAGTTATTGTCTCCTTGTAGAAAAGGTTCGAGCTCGTCCGCTTTTTCTGTAAAGTTCTCATCCATAGGGTCGAGATTGAGGAAAATGAACGTATAAGTTCCTCGGTTTTCTGCGCGGTCGGAAGCGAAAGAAAATTTTTCTCCTTGAATTTCTACATCGGGGATAAGATAATCGTTCGGAGTATAATTTGCGGCAGGCAGGGTATTGATTTCTTTTAGATCGGAAATGCATACAGTCGTGACGGGGTTGCCGTCTTTTCCTTCGAGAATGGTTTCTTGCGCTACATCGGGAGCCCGTTTTACGGCAAGTAGAAGAATTAAGGAGAGTACGATGGAAAAGAGAAGCGTAATCGTCGGAACGAAAACACGTAAAAATACGTTTTTTTTCACGGTAAATCTCCTTTTGGCAGAAACGAATAGCCTTTTTTGAATTCGGTGACGATGAATTGTGCTTCGGGAGACAATGCTTTTAATTTTTGTCGAAGCGTTGAAAGGTGTCTTTTGATGGTGGTCGTCTGCAAGCTGGGTTCCCCCCAGATTTTTTCATAAATTTCGTCAGAAGAATAGAAGGTTCCGGGGTGTGTCATCAGGAACCACAGGATATTGAATTCGCTGGACGTGAGAGAAACAGGTTTTCCTGCAAAAAAGACTTTACGGGAATTGACGTCGGCCGAAAGTCCTGCGATTTCTCTTGTGGCTTCCTTTTTAGGCAGGAGCCTGAGACGTATATGCGCTTCGAGTAAGCGCATCGAACAAGGCTTGACGACATAATCGGCCGCGCCGGCGTCAAAACCCGCGAGGATATTTTCTTCGCTTGCGAGGTCGGAGAGAATGACGACGGGAGGTAAGGAGGGAAAGGTCAGCAAATCGAGCCCCGAACCATCGGGAAGAATGACGTCCAATACGAGAATGTCCGGCCGAATTTCAGAAAGTAAACTTTTGGCCTCGGAAAGCTTTGATGCTCCGAAAACTGTATTTCCATTGCCCCGAAACCAGCTCATCATGGAGGCAAGCAAATTTTTATCGTCTTCGATAAACATAATTTTACGATTACTTATACTTACAGCCACGGTCAATAAAAGGCCTCCTCGTCGCGATAGATTACAGTATTTAGTATATATCATTATCCGGAAAAAATCAAGCGGCCTAAAAAGGTTACGAATGGTTACGATTTATTTAATCCCCGTTATTTCGTTATGCTGTTTATACTTTTTTGAGTATAATAATAAACGGAAAGGCTAAAATTTCGGTAAAAAGTCTTATAAAATTTTTTCATTAGTGCTTGGATGAAAGGGGAAAAATCCCTTTTCAAAGGAATGAAAAAATATGCAAAATATGAAAATATTTATATTTTTCAATTATTTTCAAAAATTCATTCAATTATTCTTGACAAGACGGGGGGGG
>ERZ1673738.1679-NODE-1679-length-32133-cov-17.161544_pt1 | contig 32133 bp, 23 predicted proteins | sample MGYA00580198_ERZ1673738 | MGnify/ENA primary metagenome ERZ1673738 (study PRJEB41218, sample SAMN15661784) | gut metagenome | host: Homo sapiens | place: Canada: London | collected 2015-08-20/2019-03-30 | study: EMG produced TPA metagenomics assembly of...
CCGCCACCTGATGGAACACCTGCCGCCCCCGCAGGGCGAGGTTGCGGCGGGAGATATCCAGGCTGGACATGAGAAGGTAGCTGCCCGAGGTGGTCTGGGTCAGGTTGATGATCTGCCGCACATAGCCCGGGTGGACATTGGGCCCGATGAGCAGCAGGCTGGACTGCGTCAGGCTGCCGCCGCTCTTGTGCATGGAGACGGAAGCCATATCGGCACCGGCTGCCATGGCGGAAACGGGCAGCCCGCCGCCAAAGTAGAAGTGGGTGCCGTGAGCCTCGTCGGCCAGGCAGAGCATCCCGGCGTCGTGTGCCATCTTGACGATGGCCCGCAGGTCGGAGCAGATGCCGTAGTAGGTGGGGTTGTTCACCAGCACAGCCACGGCATGGGGGTGCTCTTTGATGGCCTTTGCCACCTGCTCCCGCTTCATGCCCAGGGAGATGCCAAGACGTTTATCGACCTCGGGGTTGACATAGACGGGCACCGCGCCGCAGAGCACCAGCGCGTTCAGCACACTGCGGTGCACATTGCGGGGCAGGATGATCTCATCGCCCCGCTTGCAGGCCGTAAGCACCATGCTCTGCACACTGCTGGTAGTGCCGCCTACCATCAAAAAGGCATGGGCCGCGCCAAAAGCATCGGCGGCCAGTTCTTCTGCCTCCCGGATGACCGATACCGGGTGGCAGAGGTTGTCCAGCGGCTTCATGCTGTTGACATCCACGCCCACACACTGCTGGCCCAGAAAAGCGGTCAGCTCCGGATTGCCGCGGCCCCGCTTGTGGCCGGGCACATCAAAAGGCACCACCCGCATCTGCCGGAACTGCTCCAACGCCTCGTAAATAGGGGCACGGCGCTGGTCCAGCCGGAACCTTGTACGGTTCTCACTCATTGTTTTCCTCCGTCCCTGGTCCTCTGTACCAAGCCATGAACAAACAAAAAAGCGCAAGCCCTGCACGCTGGTGCAGACTTGCGCTTAAAAAAGCCATTTTGAACGCGCAGACAAACCCCCCGGGAAGCAATGCCGGAGTGCAGTCCATCACATGATTCAAAAAGACGGGATGAGGAGAGTCTATATAGCAATTACACTTTTACTACTCTTATTGACCGTTTCACAAGTCTGCGCACGTTCTGCGCAATTTCATGGCTGTAAAGGAACCAACTTATAAAATTTGAGCTTTCAACTCAATCAATAATGGCAGCTTGCGCCGCCGGTCGGCAGTGGACCCGGCTGTCCGTATGGCCTTAGCCCCCGCGGGGCGGTCCAAGGTAAATTGCTTTGAAAAGACTCTGACACGCTTCGTCTCTCAAAATCGTGTGTTATCTTATCATGGGTTTGGGGGAATGTCAATATTTCGACAAAAAATTTTTGTCAGACACGGTAAAAAGTCGTACTATCATTCTCAGGTGTGGGCTGCCAGATACTCCACCCAGACGCTGTAACCGTCCGGCTTTATATGGTAGCCGTCCGGCTGGGCGTACTCGGCTTTCAGGTCGCCGTTTTCATCGGCCAGTACCTCCCAAAGGTTGAGGAAGATGCAGTTCTTCTCCAGCGCGATGGCCGCCAGCTCATCGTTGATCTGGCACAGCCGTTCCTTGTACAGGCCGGGGTGCTTTTCCCGCACTTCGGGCCGGACCGGGGTGATGGACTGGACATAGAGAGTGGTGTTGGGCAGCGACTGGGAGACCATATCCAGCATCAGGCGGTAATAGGTCAGAAAGCTGCTGTAATCGTCATCCCGGTTGAGGACGTTGGTGCCCAGCAGAATGTACAGCGCCCGGGGCTGCTGGGCGGCCAGAACATCCATGGGGATCTCTGCCACACCGTCGGCCCGCTTGCAGGTGGTGCCATTGACCACGGCGTTGGGGCCCACGCCTTTATAAGCACAGAAATGCGCATTGGGCAGGCCGTTTTCATACATCTGCATCCCCTGGGTCAGGCTGTCGCCCAGGAACCACACGTCCGAAAACCAGCTGCGGTCCACGGCCTCCGAGGCGAGCTGCGCCGCCAGCCGGAAATCCATGGCCGTGGTGCCGTCGGCCTGGGTCTGGACGCTCAGGCGGCGGGCCGGTGTGTAGCTGATGGTGTTCCACTCGGTGCCGGTGAGCTCCTGCTGCAAAATGGTGGGGCCCTCCACGGTATTCGGGCGCTGGTCGCGGTGGAGGCGCTTCCAGAGCACGCCCACGGAAATGAGCAGCACCAGCAGTACCAGCAAGGCAACAGCGGTAAACATCCGGCGCCAGCGGCGGTGCAGGATGCGGCGGCGGTATTCCTGATAATCAGCCATAAAAGTTCCCCCGTTCGTGTGGTGATCTCCAGCCCTATTATACAGCGCCCTGGCAGCAGGCGCAAGCCGTGAAAAATTGTGCAAGAGTCCGTCTATCTATTGCACAAGGGGCGCGGATTATGGTATACTAAACTGAATCTAAACGATAGGGAGGCTTTCACGATGCCATTTACACCGAAACTGACTTATAAAGGCAAGCCCCTCGTCCGCAAGGACAACGAGCTGTATTACGGCCGTATGACCGACCCTTATGTGCTTTACCTGCAGATCCTTTCCACAAAACAGAGCGGCAATATGCAGGTAGCCGATAAGGTTCATTTGCAGCTTCTCTCCACCGACGAGACCAAGACGCCGGAAGCTCGTGTTGCCCGCCAGACCACCAAGAACGGTCTGTACAACGCACTGGATATTGGCAGCATCTGGCTGCAGAAAGCAAACGAGAACCACTGAGCCGCACGCCCGCGGCCGTGAGCCCCGCATGGAAAAGAGCCGTGCCCGCACCGCTGCGGGGCGGCTTTTTTTGCTGTGTACAGGTACTTTACGCTGGCACGCGGTTTGTGATATACTATCCATAACTATGCAAGAAAAAGGCAGGAATCATCCGTTATGATACAAGACCCGAACATCCATTATCTGGACAACGCCGCCACCACCATGGTAGCCCCCGAGGTGGCGGACGTCATCGACAAGGCCATGCGGGAGCACTGGGCAAACCCCTCGTCCCTGTACGCCCCCGGGGCCCGGAGCGAGGAAGCCCTCAACGCGGCCCGGGCGGCGGTGGCCCGCACCTTTGGCTGCAAGCCCAAAGAGCTCTATTTCACCTCCTGCGGCAGCGAGAGCAACAATCTGGCCCTGCTGGGCGCGGCGCTCACCCGCAAATTCGGCAAGGGCATCGTGGTGTCCGGGTTCGAGCACCCCAGCGTGCAGAAGCCGCTGGAGCGCCTGGCCGCCATGGGCTATGACGTCACCGTGGTCGATCCCAGGGCAGACGGCACCCTCAGCATCGACGAGATGCTGGAGCATGTGGACAAAAACACCATCCTTGTGGCCTGCATGATGGTCAACAACGAGATCGGCACCCGGAACGATGTGGAGCGCCTGGCCGCCGAGGTCAAGCGCCGCAACAGCCGCACCATCGTCCATGTGGACGCCGTGCAGGCCTGGATGCGGGTGCCCCTCAAGCTGGCCAACATTGATACCCTGTCGGTCAGCGGCCACAAGATCCACGCGCCCAAGGGCATCGGTGCCCTCTACCTGAGCGACCGCGTCGTGCAGGCGTTCCAGCCGCCTTACCTCGGCGGCGAGCAGGAGCGGGAAATGCGCCCTGGCACCGAGAACCTGCCCTACGCCATGGGTCTGGCAGCCGCTGCCACCCGGCTGGCCAAGACCATGAAGAGCCGGGACACGGCGGTCCGTGCCCTGAACGCCCGGCTGCGGGAGGGGCTGAAAGCGTTCCCGGAAGTGGTCCTCAACAGCCCGGAGAACGCGGTGCCGGAGGTGCTCAATTTCAGCGAGAACTGCATCAAGAGCGAGACGATGCTGGCTTATCTGGCCGAAGAACAGATCTATGTTTCCTCGGCCAGTGCCTGCGGGCGGGGCCAGCCCAGCCACACGCTGGCGGCCATGGGCCGGGACCCGCTGGCCATCGACACGGCCATCCGCGTTTCGTTCTGCGCCGACAACACCCCGGAGGACGTGGACGCGTTCCTCAACCGCTTTGAAGACGGCATGAAGCATTTACAGAGAATGAGGAGATAATATGAGAGAAGTGATTATGGGCTATCAGGGCGAAATGTCCCTGAAAGGCCTCAACCGCAACCAGTTTGAGTCGGCCATGATGAAAATTCTGCGCTACCGCCTCAAGACCGTGGGCAAGTTCCGGGTGTACTGCACCCAGTCCACGTTCTACATGGAGCCCGAGGAAGAGGACATCGACATGGACCTCGCGTTCGACCGGGTCAAGACCGTCTTTGGTCTGGCTGCCCTGAGCCGTGCCGTGGTCTGTGAGAAAGATTTTGACACCATCTGCCAGACGGCGGAGGATTATCTGGGCGACAGTCTCCACGGTATCCGCACCTTTAAGGTGGAGGCCCGCCGCGCCGACAAGAGCTTCCCCATGACCAGCCCGGAGCTGATGCGGGAGCTGGGCGCTTACCTGCTGGGCAAGCACAATTACCTCAAGGTGGATGTCCACAACCCCGATTTTAAAGTGATTGTAGAAGTCCGGGATTACGGCGCGTATATCCACGGCCCGAAAATCCCCGGTGAGGGCGGCCTGCCTGTGGGCACCTCGGGCCGCGCGCTCAACATGCTCTCCGGCGGCATCGACAGCCCGGTGGCCGCTTACCGGATGGCAAAGCGCGGCCTCGGCCTGGACCACATCCATTTTGCGTCCCCGCCGTACACCTCGGAGCGCGCCAAGCTCAAGGTCAAAGCTCTGGCCCAGCTCATCACCCCCTATACCGGCAGCACCAACCTGTTTGTGGTGCCCTACACCAAGCCGCAGGAGTACATCCGGGACAACGCCCCGGACGTGCTGTTCACCGTCCTCATGCGCCGCAGCATGATGCGCATTGCCAACGTCATCGCCAAGAAGCAGGGCTGTGAGGCCCTCGTCACCGGCGAGAGTCTGGCCCAGGTGGCAAGCCAGACCGTCAAGGCTCTGCAGTGCACCGATGCCGCCCAGGACCTGCCCATCCTCCGCCCCCTCATCGGGATGGACAAGACCGAGATCATCGAGACGTCCCGCCACATCAATACCTTTGAGACCAGCATCCTGCCCTACGAGGACTGCTGCACCATCTTTACCCCGCCGCACCCGAAGATCCGCCCCGAGCTGGACGAGATCTTAGAGGCCGAGGCTGGGATGCCGGGCCTGGCCCAGCTGGAAGCCGAGGCTGCCGAGAACGCCGAGCGCATCCGGATCCGGATCACCGACGACGTGGATTTTGTGGGGTGAGACGATGACGGCAGAGATCATCAGTGTGGGCACCGAGCTGCTGCTCGGCAACATCCTCAACACCAACGCCCAGTACCTGAGCCGGGAGCTGGCCGACCTGGGCATCACCGTCCAGCGGGAGAGCACCATTGGCGACAACCATGGCCGTTTGGAGGATTTCGTCAACGAGGCCAAGAGCCGCTGTGATCTTCTGGTCTTCACCGGCGGCCTGGGCCCCACGGCAGACGACCTGACCAAGGAGACGGTGGCTGCCTGCTTTGGGGACGAGCTGGCCTTTGACGAAGCCGAGTGGGAGAAGATCACCCGCTTTTTTGCCCGCTCCGGTCGGGAGACAACCCCCAACAACCGCAAGCAGGCCATGGTGCCCACCAAAGGGCATAAGATCATCAACAACCACGGCACCGCCCCTGGTGCCTGGTTTGAGCAGGAGGGCCATTGCGCTGTGCTGATGCCCGGCGTGCCCCACGAGATGAAAGCCATGTGGACCGAGAGCGTCCGCCCGCTGCTGCTGGCGCGGCAGAACTGCACCCTCCACTCCGTCACCCTCCGGGTGCTGGGCGGCGAGAGCAACATTGAATACCGGGTAAAGCACCTGCTGGAAAATGCCAACCCTACCGCCGCCATCTACTGCAAGACGGGGGAGTGTGAGATCCGCATCACGGCCCGGGCCTCCTCGGAGGAGGACGGCGAAAAAATGTGCCGCGCATACGCCACAAAGTTCTATGATCTGCTGGGCGACGCGGTGTATGATGAAGACGTAGCCGGACTGGAAGAGACGGTGGTGCGCACCCTGAAAGAGCAGGGGCTCACTCTCTCCACTGCCGAGAGCTGCACCGGTGGCATGATCGCCCAGCGCGTTACCTCGGTGTCAGGCTCCAGCGAGGTGTTCGGCTATGGCTTTGTGACCTATTGGGAGCAGGCAAAGACCAGGCTGGTGGGCGTGGAGCCGGAGGTCATCGCAAAATACAATGTGGTGTCCGCCCCGGTGGCAGCCCGGATGGCACTGGGGGCCGCTGCGGCCTCCGGTTCGGACATTGCCGTCAGCGTGACGGGCGTTGCCGGGCCCACAGGCGGCGATGAAGTCCGCCCGGTGGGCACGGTCTACCTTGGCGCTGCCCGGGGCGATACCGTCTATGTCCAGAAGCTCTTTGTCTCCCGCCCGGACCGTGCCCTGGTCCGCGCCCGTGCCGCACAGGCTGCGCTGGCGCTGGCCCTGCGGCTGGCGCAGGGGAAAGTACCTGCCCACACAAAGCCCCTCGCCGCCTCGGAGCAGCACAGCGCCGCCGCGCTGGATGCCCTCAACGAGGCGTTTCTGGCAGAGTAAACTTTGCTAGGGGGAATCCGGTTTGGCCGAAGAAAAGACAAGCTGTGTGCTGCGCCTGTTTGGCGCGCCGCAGGGGCAGCTGGCAGGGGCTGTGGGGCAGTTTGCGCCCCAGTGGAAGACGCAGGCCCAGTGGAAGAGCCGCGGCGGGGAAACGCTGCTGGCCCTCCAGGCGGCCAGCCCCTCGGGGCTGAAAAAGGCCGCTCAGAGTTTACAGGCTCAATTTGAGGCGGATCTGTACGGGGCAGGGGATACCAGCCTTGCCGCCGCGGTGGTCAACGCACTGGAGACCCATGACCGCCTGCTGGTCTGCAGCGATGCCGCCGCCGGAGCCCTGCTGGAAGCCCGTTTGGAAACAGTGCCCGGGGCCGAAAAGGTCTTTGACTTTGGGGCACTGAGCTACGCCCACCCTAAGGCCGGGCCTCAGATCGAGAAACGGGCCCGTGCCCGTTTCAAAGCGGAAGAGCCGGATGCCGTCCGGCTGGCCCTTGCCCGGGCGCAGGCAGCCCGGCGGGTGGTGGGCTCAGAGCTGGCCGCAGGCTGCGCGGAGCGGGGAAGTGAGAAAGTTCTCGTTCTGAGCAGCAAAAAGGGCTGCTGGCTCCGCACGGTGCCGTCTTCTGACAACGCCGCACTCTGGCTGCTGGATATGATCCGCCGTGCCGCCTGTGATTACCCGCAGGCGGAGGGGACGGGATTCCTGCCCGCCCGCAAAGCGGCCCAGAACGGTCCAGCCCCGGAGGCGGGAACGAATGCTGCCAAACCGGAACCTCCCCGCAGAAAGCACCACAGAGGCCGTTGGCTGCTGGTGCTGCTCCTGCTGGCTGTGTTGGGGGCCGCAGTCTGGTACCAGTACGCCATGGGCGGCGATTGGGCAAAGCTTGCCCAGCTGCCCCAGCGCATCCAGACGCAGGGGCTGGACGCCCTGAAAAACTTCTGGCAGGCTTACCAGCCAAAACCGGGAACAGAACTGATATAACATCGATCGGGCTCCCCTGACAGGGGAGCCCCGCGACATGCCCGCGCAGCGGGATGGAGCGGTGAGAGGTTGAAATTCCAATAAACGCACAAAACCCCGCCGCAGAGGGATGTTTCCCAATGCGGCGGGGTCTTTGTGTTAAAATACAGGCAAGCAGCGGTTCAACTGCTTACAGCTGGCTCTCGTACTCCTTGCGGTAGGCTTCCAGCTCTTTCTGGTTGCCGTAAACAAAGTGTCCGTTGGCAATCTCTTCCCAGACCGGCTTGTCCACGCTGTAATCGTGGCAGGAGGGGTCGTACACGAGGAGCTTTTTCTGCTTCTCGAGGCCCGGGTCCGGGATGGGAACAGCACTCAGCAGTGCCTTGGTGTAGGGGTGCAGGGGATGGAGGAACAGCTCTTCAGCCTCTGCCAGCTCCACGATGCGGCCCTTGCTGATGACGGCGATGCGGTCCGAGATGAAGCGGACCACCGACAGGTCATGGGCGATGAACAGGTACGTCAGGCCGCGGGTCTTTTTCATCTCGTTCAGCAGGTTCAGCACCTGTGCACGGATGGAGACGTCCAGTGCGGAGATGGGCTCGTCGGCCACGATGAACTCCGGCTCCATGACCAGCGCACGGGCGATGCCGATGCGCTGGCGCTGGCCGCCCGAGAACTCATGGGGGAAGCGGGAGGCAAACTCCGGCAGCAGACCGACCTCGTGCAGAGCGTTCATGACCTTTTCGTGCAGGTCATCCTGATCTTTGTACAGGTGGTGGTTCAGCAGACCTTCCGCCACGATGTACTCGACCTTGGCGCGCTCGTTCAGAGAGGCCATGGGGTCCTGAAAGATCATCTGCACCTTGCGGATGACCTCGCGGTCCAGCTCCTTGGGGATCTTGCCGTTGATCTTCTGGCCCTTGAAGAAGATGTCGCCGCCCGAGGTCGGGTTGATGCGGCAGATGGCACGGCCAATGGTGGTCTTGCCGGAGCCGGACTCGCCGACCAGCGAGAAGGTCTCGCCCTTGTAGATGTCAAAATTGACGTGGTCCACGGCCACGAACTTCTTTTTGCCGGAGCCAAAGGTGATCTGAAGGTCTTTCAGCTCAATCAGCTTTTCGCGTTCAGCCATTTAAGTTGGCGCCTCCCATCTTTCCCATTTTCTCACGCAGGTTCTGGATGGAGTGCGGCCGCTCGATCTTGGGAGCGCGCGGGTCCAGATACCAGGTCTTTGCGGCGTGGGTCTCGGACACCTGGAAGAACGGAGGCTCTTGCACAAAGTCGATTGCCAGCGCATGCTTGTTGCGGGGCGCAAATGCGTCACCCTTGATCTCGTTGAACAGGTTCGGGGGAGTACCATCCACACTGGGCAGGGCCTCACCCTTGGTGCCCAGCTGCGGCAGAGCCTGCAGCAGAGCCCAGGTGTAGGGGTGCCATGCGTCGTAGAAGATCTCCTCCACTGTGCCGTATTCCACGATCTGGCCGGCATACATCACGGCCACACGGTCAGCCACGTTTGCCACAACACCCAGGTCATGGGTGATGTAGATAACGGACATACCCAGTTCCTTCTGCAGGTCGCGGATCAGCTGCAGGATCTGTGCCTGAATGGTCACGTCCAGTGCAGTGGTGGGCTCGTCGCAGATCAGGATCTGCGGGCGGCAGGCCGCTGCAATGGCAATGACGACACGCTGACGCATACCGCCGGAGAACTCGTGGGGGTACTGCTCGTACCGACGCTCGGGGTCGGGGATACCCACCTTGCCCAGCATCTCGATGGCAGCCTTTTTGGCTTCCTCACCCTTCAGACCCTGGTGATGCTCAATGCTCTCCTGGATCTGCTTGCCGATCTTCTTCAGCGGGTTCAGGCTGGTCATGGGGTCCTGCATGACCATGGCGATCTTTTTGCCGCGGATGCCCAGCCAGTCTTTCTCGGTGAACTTGGTCATGTCGCGGCCCTCGTACATGATGGAACCGCCGGTGATCTTACCGTTGACATCCAGCATACCGACGAAGGTCTTGGTGAAAACGGACTTGCCCGAGCCGGACTCGCCCACGATGGCAAGGGTCTCGCCGTCGTACAGGTCCAGCGAGCACTTGCGGATCGCGTTCAGCTTTTTGCCGCGCAGGCTAAAGGTGATCTCCACGTCTTTGGCAGAGATAATCGGTTGTCTATCCATGTTTGTGATTCTCTCTCCCATCTAATTAAACGTGATTGCGCGGGTCGGCTGCATCCGAGAACGCGTTGCCCATGATATAGAACGAAATGGAAATGATGGACACGATGGATGCAGGGAAGACCAGCAGATACGGGTAGTCCAGGAAGAAGCCGCGCACCTTGCTCAGGATCAGGCCCAGAGACGGCGTCTCGATGCCCAGGCCGATGCCCAGGTAAGAGAGGGTGGACTCCAGGTTGATGGTGGCGGGGATGCTCAGGGCCATACGCAGGATGATGACGGAGACCAGATAGGGCAGGATGTTCTTGGTCAGCACGCGCCACAGCGGGGTGCCCAGGCAGCGGGACGCGAGGTTGTACTCGCGGTCACGGAACATGAACACCATGTTGCGGACACGGCGGGCCATGACCAGCCAGCCAATGGCGATCATCGATACGGCCATGATGGTGAAGCTCTGGCCGACGACCAGTGCGATCAGGGTCATGTAGATGATGTAGGGCACATTGTCGATGAGGTTGTACAGCTCCGTGAAGAAGCGGTCCAGCTCACGGACATAGCCCCAGATCAGGCCGATGATGACGCCGAGGATGCTCTCGCCCACGGCGACGATGAGGGCCAGACGGATGGACACCTGCGTGGCGTACCACACCTGACACCAGTAGTCGCGGCCGAGGTTGTCGGTGCCGAACCAGTATTCACCGTTGGGCTTCTGGAACGCCAGAGAGGAATCCGTCACCAGCGTCTGATAATCGTACTTGCCGATGGCCAGTGCGATGAAGGAGAAGACCACGAGGAACAGGAACAGGAACAGGCAGACGACAGCAGCCTTGTGCTTGAGGAAGTTCTGGACGACAGAACCCCAGTAGCTGTAGTTGGAGTAGCCGACACGCTCGGCTTCCTCCGGAGAGTACTCGACGAAGTAGAACAGTTCGTCCTGCTTCTTGCCCTCAAAATCCGATGCTTTTGCCATCAGCGTGCGGCCTCCTTTCCGGTCAGAGTAATGCGCGGGTCAACGAGCATCATCAGCACGTCGCCCATAAAAACACCCACGATGCCCAGCACAGCGTAGAGGATGACCAGCGTCTGCACGACGTTCAGGTCATAGCGCTGGATGGCGTCGGTCAGCAGGGGGCCCATGCCGGGGACGGAGAAGAACCGCTCCATCAGCAGAGAGCCGCCCACCGTCAGCAGGATGGACTGGGGGATATACTGCACCATGGGGACCATGGCGTTGCGCAGGACGTGCTTGAACATGATCTCGCTGGAGCTGAGGCCCTTGACGCGGGCCAGCTTGATATAGTCGCGGGTCAGCTCATCCACCATGTAGCGGCGGGTCCACAGGGCATAGCCTGCGATGGAAGCCAGCGACAGGCAGACGATGGGCAGCACGCTGGACGGGCCGACGTTGCGGGTCGAGTACAGCGTGGGGAAACCCAGATATTTGGAGCCGAACACCAGCACCAGCGAATAGGAGACCAGAGAGGGCACCGCGTTGACGAAAACGGTGTAGGCAGTGCCGATCCAGTCAAAGACCTTGTCCTTGAAGGCGGTCTGCAGGATGCCCAGCAGGACGCCCACCACCAGCGAGATGCCGGCAGAGATCAGGCCGAGGCGCATGGAGACGCCGAACTTCTTGCCGATGACCTTCACGACGGAGGCACCGTTCTGGATGCGGCGGGACGTGCCGAAGTCCAGATGGAGCAGGTCGTTGTAGAAGTGCAGCAGCTGGGTGCCGATGGGGTCGGTCAGACCGGCGGCTTCCAGCGCGGCGTATTTCTGCTCTTCGGTAAACTTCATGAGCTGTTCTTCCGTGAAGTAGTAGTCCGTAGGCAGGCAGCGCATCAGCAGAAAGACGATGGTTGCGATCAATAAGATCGTGACGAGCGACTGAGCCAGCCGCTTGACGGTGTATTTTAACATGATAACCAAACCTTTATAAAATAATCATCAGGCTTTGGTTGCTGCATCGAAAGCAGCGGAGAAAGCCTCGTACTCCTCGGTGGTGTAGCCGTCGCCCTGACGGGTCTCCCAGTTGACGGCCTTGTAGTTGCAGGGACCGTACATGGCGTTGATCTTGGTGTACTCGTTGACATGGGTCAGGCACCAGAGAACCTCGTACAGGCAGGGGATGCACAGTGCGTTGTTCAGCATGGAAGCCTCAGCCTTTGCGAATGCGGCATAGCGTGCATCGGTATCGGTGACGATGGCCTTTGCCTCAGTGACCAGATCGGTGAACTCCTGATAATCTGCCAGCAGCTCCTTCTGGTAATCCTTCGGGTCGGCCTCGACGGCTGCGATCCAAGAGGTGGTCTGAGCGTAGTAAGCGTTGTCGTCGCTCAGGACTTCCTGACCGAGGAAGTTGACGGGATCGCCGAAGTCAGCGCCCCAGCCGTTCTGCAGGATGGAGTGCAGCTGGACGTTACGGACTTCCTTGTAGAGGGAAGAGACGTAGGTGCCGATGTCCAGCACGACGAAGTCATCGCCGAAGCTCTCGGAGAAGCACTGCTTCAGAACGGTGGCGGTATCCAGAGCAGTGGTGTCGCCGCTCTTGATGTAGTGGTAGCAGTGGACGGGGAAGGTGACGCCGATGGCGCTCAGCTCTTCCATGGCCTGCTTCTTCAGGTCAGCGATGTCGCCGCCGTTGGCACGCAGGCGGATCATGGTCTCGCCATCGTACTTCTCAGTGTCGAAGCCCATCTCCTTGGCGACCAGAGTGGTGTACTCCTCACCCTTGGTGTTGTAGCAGACGCCGGGCATGGTGTAGTAGTCGTTCTCGCACTTCAGGGGGTTGATCTTGTTGGTGCGGGCGTAGTAGTTGGTGAAGTCGATGCCCTTGTAGAAGCACTGACGGAACGCGCGGTTGGAAACAGCCTTGTTCCAGTTCTCGTCCAGATTGCCGTTCTCATCCTTGCGCTGGAAGTTCAGGTGCATCTGGTAGCTGTACTTGGTGGGGCGCTTCTCGCACAGGTATGCGTTGTGAGCGTTGTTGGAGTCGTTGGTGATGGTGGTCAGGTTGGACTCGGTCAGGTCGATGTTGTCCACTTCGCCGGACTCATACAGCTGCAGGCCGATGGACAGGTCGCTGATCATCTTGACGGTGTGGTGCTCAAAGCGGGTGCACTCGTTGGCAGCATAGTAGTTGGGGTTGGGGATGAAGCTCTTGGTGTTGGCCTGGATGTACTCCTCCATCAGGTACGGACCATTGTACCACATGGTGGTGTAATCGCAGGCACGGAAGCCCTCCACGCCCAGCTCCTTGATCAGATCCTCGGAAGCGGGGTAGAAGCTGTTGTAGGCAGCCACGGTGTCAAAGTAGGGGCAGGGGTTGGAGCAGGTGAACACCAGCGTGTAATCATCGGGAGCTTCAATGCCGACACCGGCAGCCAGCATATCCTCGTAGGTCATGTCGGCGGCAGCGTCGCCCTTGTCCTTGGTCAGGTCGTAGTAATCGGCGGCGCCCACCACAGTCTCGGAAGGCATGGAGGTGTTGAAAGCCTCGTTCTTGAAAGCGTTCAGGACCCACTCAAGGCCCACCAGGAAGTCTTTGCTGGTCAGGTGGCTCTTCACCTCGCCGTTGACGTCGCACCAGTCCACATCGTCGCGCAGGTGGAACGTCCAGACGGTGGAGTCATCGTTGTGCTCCCAGCTCTTGGCGATGGCGGGCGCAACCTTGCCGTAGCAGTCAAAGCTCAGCAGACCGTCCCACATGTTGGTGGTGACGTTCAGATCGGAGGCGGACTGGCTGTACAGGAAGTTCCAGGTCTCCAGCTCACGGTTGGCGGTCTCGAAAGAAACGTAATCGGTGATGGCGTCTGCGGAAGCAGCCGGAGCACCGGAAGCGGCGCCGGATGCAGCAGTGCTGCTGGAGCTGCCGCCGCAAGCTGCCAGGATGCTTGCGGCACCCACCACGCCGGACGCTTTCAGGAAGCTGCGGCGGCTGATGGAACGGGACTCAAAGTTCATGTTCATAGTGTTATCCTCCCAATAATTTTTCTGTGCTACGGCACATGGTGCAGGGTACGGTACCCTGCGGGATTCCCACTCTTCTGCGCGAGTTTTGCCCCTGGTGTTTTGCCAGAGAATACAAAAGAGCGCAGAAACAGACTCCTCTGCCTGTGCCTGTGCTCCTCCCGCAAAATCCTTAACACGACATATATTGTACCATCGAAAGAATTAGTTGTCAATGGAAAGGAAAAGCGTTTTTCTTAAAAAAGAAAGCGGAACCCGAAAGACACATGAAATATATTTACTTTAGTGTACTGAAAAATGATTAAAATAAGAGAAAAAGCCTAAAAAAATAAGACAACCACAGCTGTCCTTGTAAGAAAGACAGCCGCGGTTGTCTGCATTTTGCGGCCAATGTTCAAAAAACTTTTACATCTGGCGGCAAAAAAGGAACGGGATTCAGGGAAGATCAGCCCTGAGACGCCAGATCAAATGCCTTGGCGAACTGCTCGTACTGCACGGTGGTGTAGGCTTCCTCGCTGGTCTCCCAGTTGACAGCCTTGTAGTTGCAGGGGCCGTACATGGCGTTGATCTTGCTGTACTCGTTTGCATGGGTCAGGCACCAGGACACGTCGTAGACGGTGGGGCAGGTCAGGTCCTCTTCGAGGAAGAGCGCCTCGGCCTTGGCAAAGGCGGCATAACGGGCGTCGTTGTCGTTGACGATCTGCTTGCCCTCGTTGACCAGATCGGTGAACTGCTCAAAGGCAGCTACCACGTCTTTCTGGTAGTCGGCGGGGTTCTCAGCCACAGCGGCGATGTTGGTCAGATTGCAGCTGTAGTAAGCGTTGTCGTCGTGCAGCACCATCTGAGCCAGGAAGTTGACGGGGTCGCCGAAGTCCGCGCCCCAGCCCATGTGGACGAAGCTCTGCTGCTGGGGAGACACGATCTCTTTCATGACGGAGGAAACGTAGGTGTCGATGTCCAGCACGATGAAGTCATCGCCAAAGCTGTCCTTGAAGCACTGCTTGAGCACGGTGGCGTTGTCCAGAGCGGAGGTGGAGCCGGCCAGGATGTGGAAGTGGCAGTGGACGGGGAACGTGACGCCGATGGCGGAGAGCTCCTCCATGGCCTGCTTCTTCAGGGCCTCGGCGTCATTCTCGCCGCGCATACGGATCATGGTCTCGCCGTCGTAAGCCTCGCTGCCAAAGCCCAGCTCGTTGGCCACTAGGGTGGTGTAGTCGGTGCCGTCGGAGGTGTAGCTCAGGCCCTTCATGGTGTAGAAGTCGTTCTCGCACTTCAGGGGGTTGATCTTGTTGTAGCGTGCGTAGAACGGGCTCAGCTCCAGGTTCTTGTAGAAGCACTGGCGGAATGCCTTGTTGGCAATGGCCTTGTTCCAGTTCTCATCCGGGGTGCCGTCGGCGTTGTTGCGGGCATAGTTGAAGAGGAAGCAGTAGCTGAACTTCTTGGGGCGCTTCTCGCACAGCTGGCTGTTGTACCCGTTGTTGGGGTCGTTGGTGATGGTGGTCAGGGTGGACTCCATCAGATCGACCTCGTCCAGCTCACGGTTCTGGTACAGCTGGTAGCCGATGTTCATATCGCTCAGCATGGTCACGGTGAAGCGCTCAAAGCGGCTCACGTCGTTGGCGCCGTAGTAGCTGGGGTTGGGGATGTAGCTCTTGGTGTTGCCCTGAATATACTCCTCCACGATGTAGGGACCGCAGTACCACATGGTGGTGTTGTCGCAGGCGCGGAAGCCCTCGATGCCCAGCTCGTTGATCAGGTCCTCAGCAGCAGGGTAGAAGCTGTTGTAGGCGGCCACGGTATCGAAATAGGGGCAGGAGTTGGGGCAGGTGAACACCAGCGTGTAATCATCCGGTGCTTCCACGCCGACGCCGAAGCTCAGCATATCCTCGTAGGTCAGGTCGGCGGCAGCGTCGCCCAGCTCCTTGGTGTGTGCGTAGTAGTCGGCAGCGCCCACCACGTTGTCGTTGGGCATGGTGGTGTTGTTGGCCTCGTTCTTGTAAGAGTTCATGACCCACTCAAAGCCCACCAGGAAGTCCTTGCTGGTCAGGTGGGTCTTCACCTCGCCGTTGACATCGACCCAATCGACATCGTCGCGCAGGTGGAACGTCCAGACGGTGGAGTCTTCGTTGTGCTCCCAGCTGGAAGCAATGGCGGGTGCCACCTTGCCGTAGCAGTCAAAACTCAGCAGGCCGTCCCACAGGTTGGTGATGACATTGGCGTCGGAAGCCTGCTGGGTGTACAGCATGTTCCAGCTCTCCAGCTCGCGGTTGGCGGACTCAAAGGAGATGTACTCGCTGAGGGGTGCACCGCCGGTGGTGTTGGGGGCAGCGGTGCCGGAAGCGGCAGAGTTTGCGGTGCCGTTGTTGGAGCTGCTGCCGCCACATGCGGACAGCAGGCCGGCCGCGCCGATGACGCCCGCGCCCTTGAGGAAGCTGCGGCGGTCAAGCTTATGAGATTCAAAATTGATGCTCATTGGAATTTGATCCTCCCAGATCTGTATTTTCCTATTTTCTGATGGACAGTATGGCCATGCCCGGGCCGCTGTATGCGGGGCGAGCACAGATCAGAGTCACACTAGCTGCTATTCTAGCATCCTGCCCGAAAGAAGTCAATGAAATCTGACGTGCTTTTGGAAACAAAACTGTAACAACAGGTTTTACCAGGAAAGCAAACACAAAAAATGACAGTTAAAATCAAAAGAATGACTTCAACTGCCGCGTTTGGATCGATTTAAAAAGAACGGGTTCCAGCACTCGATCTCAGCGCTGGCGTTCCGCCAGGGGACAAACTCGGTCAGCGGGGCGGTGTCTACTGCCTCTGCGGGCACTCTATCTTTTTTCACAAAACCATGCTACAATAAAACTGTATTTGTCTGCACGCGGAGGAGTAAGCCAAAATGAAAAAATTGTTCCCCATGTACAAAAAGTATATGTTCCATCCCATTTTATATAAGAGCGTCACCCGGGTGTCCGTGGTAGCGGTGCTGATGCTGCTGTGGGACCGCTATGTCAGCGACGGCACCTTTACCATGTGGCAGGCCCCGGCCCTGCTGCTGGGGGTCATCCTGCTGGCATGGGCCTGGGTGGACTACCTGCGGCTGGACGGCGTGACCATCCACCACCTGGCAGAAGAGCTCAAGGATATGGGCAAAAAGAAGAAGCGCCACGCCACCAAGTCCATCGTGGACTATGCCGACGAGCGGATCGTCTCCTTTGAGGAGCTGGAGCCGGAGGAGCGCGTGTTCTGCAGCCTGCTGTCCAACCTGGTGCTGGGCGTGCCGCTGGTCGTCATCAGCCTGATCGCGGGCGCGATGTAAGGAGCGGCCATGGAAGCAGAAAAACAAAGGGCCAAACAGCTGGTGGTGGGCATTCTGGCCCATGTCGATTCCGGCAAGACCACCCTCTCCGAGGCCATGCTCTACCGCTCCGGAACCATCCGCAAACTGGGCCGGGTGGACCACAAAGACGCCTTTCTGGACACCGACGCGCTGGAAAAAGCCCGTGGCATCACCATCTTTTCCAAACAGGCCCTGCTCACGGCGGGGGAGACGGCCATCACGCTGCTGGATACCCCCGGCCATGTGGACTTTTCCACCGAGACGGAGCGGACGCTGCAGGTGCTGGATTACGCTGTGCTGGTCATCAGCGGGACGGACGGCGTGCAGAGCCATACCGAAACGCTCTGGCGGCTGCTGCGGCGATATCATATCCCAACGTTTGTCTTCATCAACAAAATGGATCTGCCCGGCCCCGGCAAAGAGAAACTGCTGGAACAGCTCAACCACCGGCTGGGCGAGGGTTTTGTGGATTTTGGGGCGGACGAGGACACCCGGAACGAGGCGCTGGCTGTCTGCGATGAGCGGCTGATGGAGGCCGTGCTGGAGCGCGGAACCCTGACGCCGGAGGAGCTCATTCCCGCCATTGCCCGGCGGCATGTTTTCCCCTGCTGGTTCGGGGCGGCCCTCAAACTGGAGGGCGTGGACGCCCTGCTGGCCGGGTTGGATACCTACACCCGCCCGGCTCCGGCGCTGGACGCCTTTGGGGCAAAAGTGTTCAAACTCAGCCAGGACGAGCAGGGCACCCGCCTGACCTGGCTGCGGGTGACGGGCGGCACTTTGAAAGTAAAGGCCCAGCTCACCGGCGAAAGCGACGGCGGCCCCTGGGCCGAAAAGGCCAACCAGCTGCGGCTCTACTCCGGTGTGAAGTATACGCTGGCGGAGGAAGTGGGCCCCGGGCAGGTGTGTGCCGTCACCGGCCTGACCCAGGCCCACCCCGGCGAGGGGCTGGGTGCCGAGCGGGACAGCGACCTGCCCGTGTTGGAGCCGGTGCTCAGCTATCAGGTGCTGCTGCCCGAGGGGGCGGACATCCACGCCGCGCTGGGCAAGCTCCACCGGCTGGAAGAGGAGGAGCCCCAGCTCCATGTGGTCTGGAACGAGACGCTGGGCGAGATCCATGTTCAGCTCATGGGCGAGGTACAGCTGGAAGTGCTCAAAAGCCTGCTGGCCGAGCGGTACGGTCTGGAGGTGGAGTTTGGCCCTGGCGGCATTTTATATAAGGAGACCATCACCGAGGCCATGGAGGGCGTGGGCCACTACGAGCCCCTCCGCCACTATGCCGAGGTGCATCTCAAGCTGGAACCCCTGCCCGCCGGCAGCGGGATGCAGTTTGCCGCCGACTGCCGGGAAGAAGTGCTGGACAAAAACTGGCAGCGGCTGGTGATGACCCATCTGGAAGAAAAACAGCACCTGGGTGTTCTCATCGGGGCACCGCTGACGGATGTAAAAATTACCCTCATTGCGGGCCGGGCCCACCTCAAGCACACCGAGGGCGGTGATTTCCGGCAGGCGACTTACCGCGCGGTGCGGCAGGGCCTGATGATGGCCAATCAGATCGGCAAAACACAGCTGCTGGAGCCCTGGTATACGTTCCGGCTGGAAGTCCCGGCCGAGAACCTGGGCCGTGCCATGAATGACATCCAGCGGATGGAGGGCAGCTTTGACCCGCCGGAGACCAGCGCCGACGGCCAGACAGCCACCCTGACGGGCAAGGCCCCCGCCGCTACCATGCGCAGTTATCCCATGGAGGTGGTCAGCTACACCCGTGGCCGCGGCCGCGTGAGCCTGACGCTGGAGGGCTACCGCCCCTGCCACAATGCGCAGGAAGTCATCGAGGCCGTGGGCTACGAGCCGGAGCATGATCTGGACAACCCGGCGGACTCGGTGTTCTGCGCCCACGGGGCGGGCTTTGTGGTGCCCTGGGAGCAGGTGCGCAGCCACATGCATGTGGACAGCGGCTGGGGCAAATCGAAGCCTGCCGAGACGGACGCCGTGGCTGCCTCCGCCCGGCAGGCGGGCCGCCAGCGCCGGGCCGCAGCCTACCGTGCCACGCTGGAAGAGGATGCGGAGCTGCTGAAAATTTTTGAGCAGACCTACGGCCCCATCAAGCGGGACCCGCTGGCCGCGTTCCGCCCGGTGCAGAAAAAAGAGCGCCCGGATTTTGCCGCCGAGCAATGGACGCTGGCCCCGGAATATCTGCTGGTGGATGGTTATAACATCATCTTTGCGTGGGATGAGCTCAATGCCCTCTCCAAAGAGAGCCTCGATGCCGCCCGCAAAAAGCTGGCAGACATCCTGTGCAATTATCAGGGCTTTAAAAAATGCGTGGTCATCCTTGTGTTCGACGCCTACCGGGTGCCCGGCAGCCCCGGCAGCATCGAGCAGTACCACAATATCCACATCGTGTACACCAAAGAGGCCGAGACGGCGGACATGTTCATTGAGCATGTCACCCATGAGATCGGCAAGGACCGCCGGGTGCGGGTGGCGACCTCCGACGGCATGGAGCAGATCATCATTCTGGGCCATGGTGCCCTCCGCGTCTCGGCCCGGATGTTCCACGAAGAAGTAAAAGAAGTGGAAAAAGAGATCAAGCGCTATCTTCAGGGGGAGGTATGACCATGGCTGCGACCATCACACCGGAATCCGTCTGGGCCCACATCCCGCCCCGGGCAATGGACAGCCATAAGGGCAGCTTTGGGGCGGTACTGGTGGTGGCGGGCAGCGCCTGCTACCGGGGCGCGGCCTCGCTGGCTGTGGAGGGTGCCCTGCGCACCGGGGCCGGCATCGTCACGCTGGCCAGCGTGGAACCGGTGCTGGCGGCGGTCTCTGCCCGCCTGCCAGAGTGCTGCCTCTGCCCCTGCCTTGCGGGTGCGGAGGGCGGCATCTCGCCCCGCAGCCTCCCGAACATCACCCGCCAGAAAGCCACCACCCTGCTGCTGGGCCCCGGCCTGGGCTACACGGCCCAGTCCGCGGCCCGGGCCGCCGAGACACGGGAGCTGGTGGAAAAACTGCTGCCCGGCTTTGGCGGCAGCGCGGTGCTGGACGCCGACGGCCTGAACGCCGCTGCCAGCCTCCTCAATGCGGGCAGAGCCCTGCCCCACCCGGCGGGCGAGCTGATCCTGACGCCTCACCCCGGGGAAATGTCCCGGCTCACGGGGCGTTCCACTTCCGTCCTTGCGGCGGACCGGGAAGGCGCTGCCTGCCGCTTTGCCCGGGAGTGGAACGCCGTGGTGGTGCTGAAAGGGGCGGGGACGGTAGTCGCCGCGCCGGATGGCCGCTGCTGCGTCAACACCACGGGCAATCCGGGCCTTTCCCGGGGCGGCAGCGGGGACGCTCTGGCCGGGATGACGGCGGCCCTGCTGGCCTGCGGTCTGCCCGCCTACGAAGCCGCCGCCTGTGCGGTCTACCTCCACGGAGCGGCTGCCGACCGGGCCGCCGCCCTCCGGGGCGAATACGGGATGCTCCCGCAGGACTTGTTTGCCCAGCTGGGGCGGCTGTTTGCGGAGCACCACCGCTGAAGAAAACCACAGAAAAACAAACGCTTCCTTTCCGGCCAAATTGTGCTATACTGGGTGCAGAACAACACAAGGCCGGGAAAGGGGCGTTTTTGTTATGGTAGCAGAACTCGAAAAGATCATTGCCGAGAGCGGCAACATTGTTTTCTTTGGCGGGGCGGGCGTTTCCACCGAGAGCGGTATCCCGGATTTCCGCAGTGTGGACGGGCTGTACCACCAGAAATACGATTACCCGCCCGAGGAGATTTTGAGCCACACGTTCTGGGAGGAGAACACCGAGGAGTTTTACCGTTTTTACCGGGATAAGCTGATTGTAAAGGGCGCAAAGCCCAACGCGGCCCACCTGCGGCTGGCCAAGCTGGAAAAAGAGGGCAAGCTGAAAGCGGTCATCACCCAGAACATCGACGGCCTGCACCAGGCGGCGGGCTCCAAAAACGTGTTTGAGCTCCACGGCAGCACCCTGCGCAACTACTGCACGGGCTGCGGCGCGTTCTATGATGTGGACTTTATCGCCAACAGCACCGGTGTGCCCCGCTGCCCCAAGTGCGGCGGCATCATCAAGCCGGACGTGGTGCTCTATGAAGAGGGGCTGGATGAGGAAGTCCTCTCCGGGGCCGTGCAGGCCATCCGGAAAGCGGACACCCTCATCATTGGCGGCACCAGCCTGGTGGTCTACCCGGCGGCTGGGCTCATCCGGTATTTCCGGGGCCGCCATCTGGTGGTCATCAACATGCAGCCCACCGGGGCGGATGCTCAGGCGGACCTGTGCATCGCAAAGCCCATCGGCCAGGTGCTCAGTGAAGACATCACGGTTGGATAAAACGAAAAAAGTAACAGAGCGCTCCCCGCGCAGGCTGAAACGGCCCGGCGGGGAGCGCTTTTGGCTTATCAGGGGTTAATCAATGGTGGTCCTGGTGCGGCCCACGCCCAGCACGGCGGTGGTGATCTTCTTCCAGCTGTTGCAGCCGCAGACGCCGTCCACCCTCAGGCTGGTGCGGCGCTGGTAGCCCCGCAGGGCCTCTTCCGTCCGCGCGCCGAACAGCCCGTCGATCCGGCTCCCGGTCTGGTAGCCCAGGGTGGAGAGAGCGTCCTGTAAGATCATGACGTAGCAGCCCCGGCTGCCCCGCCGCAGGGTGGGGTAGCCTGCCGTGGTGCCGCTGCAGGCGGGGGTGCCGTAGCGGCGGTCCATGTGCACCCAGGTGGGGGTCTGGCTCAAAGGCTCCACATAGCCCCAGGCCCCGGTGCCCCGGGCGTCCTGGTACAGGGCAGTGCGCTGCCGCTGGGAAAGGGTCTGCCCTACGTCAAAGGATACCCCGGCGTAGTGCTGGCTCCGGGTGCCGTGGCCCCCTTCCCAGATCCGCCGGAAAGCATACCCCACCGGGATGCTCTTGCCGTATTTGCGGCGGGTCAGGTTCCAGGCTTCCATGGCGGCAATGGTGGTCCACAGGGTGGGACTGGCCGATTTGCCCCGGAACTCCCGTACCCGCAGGGTGGTGCCGGTGCTGTAGGGCATGGGGTCGTTCTCGTTGAGGTTGGCGTAGGTGTACACCTTGTTTTCGTAGGCGTCGTAGATCAGAAGCCGTGCCATGGCTCACTCCTCCTTGTCGCAATTGCAGCTCTGGGCCTGCAGGGCGGCCCAGGTATCACGGTTCACGATGCCGGTCACCAGCAGGCCCGCCTGCTGCTGGACAGCCCGCACGGCAGCGGCGTCTGCCGCGCCAAAGCGGTTATTGTCGGCCACATAGTCCTCGTCGCAGGAAAGCTGTGCCCGGCGGTTGAGCCAGCGCTCCACCTGTCCAACCTCCTGCCCGGCGCTGCCCTCGGCGATGGCGCGGCCCGGGTAGGAGGTACTGGGTGGAACGTCTCGGTCCGGGTTCGGGGCATGGGCGGCCAACTGCAGGCTCAGCGCTTCCACAGCCGTCCATGTGTCGGCATCGGCAATGCCGGTCTGCTCCAGCCCAAGCAGCTGCTGGGCGCTGCGGGTGGCGGCGGCTGTCTCGTCGGTGTACTGGTCGGAGAGGGGCGGGGCCTCCACGCTGGTAAAGTAGTAGGCAATGCGCTGCAAAAGCAGGCTGTAGTAGAGCACTGCACTGCCGGAAGACCCCACTGTGAGCGGGGTACCGGGGTAGGGCAGGCGTTTCAGGGTGACCACTGGCCCGGATGTCCGCAGAGTGGACGCCTTGTCGTACAGGCTGTTCCATGTGGTACGTCCCACGATGCCATCTACAATCAGCCTCGCAAAGCGCTGGTAGGCCCGCACGGCAGCTTCGGTGGAAGCACCGAACTGTCCGTCGATGCCAATGGCCGGGATGCTGCTCTCGTAGGCGCTCATGAGGTAGAGGTAGAACTGCAGCTCCCGCACGGCGGTGCCGGTGCTGCCCCGGCGGAGGATGCCCGGGTACTCGCCGGGCCGCAGGCTGGAAGAGAGCAGTCGGTTGGCAATGTCGTTGTACACCTCATAGAGTTTGGTCCAGGTGGCGCGGCCCACCACACCGTCGCTGGTGAGGCCGAAGTAGCTCTGGAACTTTTTCACCGCTGCCGTAGTGGCGGCCCCAAACTGTCCGTCCACCGTGACATTGTTCAGCGAGGAATACACCGTCCGGGCAATCTTGAGCCAGAACTGGATGAGCCGGACATTCTGCCCGCTGGCACCCTGCCGCAGCGGTATGCCCGGGTAGGCGTTGGGAGCACCGTTGTCGGACTGGATGCTCCGAAACTCGTCGTAGAGCTCGTTCCAGGTGTTCTGGCCCACCACGCCGTCCACGGTCAGGCCGTACCGCCGCTGGAATGCCCGCACCGCGTTGGCCGTGCCGGTGCCGTACACACCATCCACCGTCACCGAGGGGATGGCGGAATCGTACTGAGCCAGCGTATTCAGCCAGAACTGCACCTGCTCCACGGCGCTGCCGGTGGAGCCCTGCCGCAGGGTGGTGCCGCCCCAGCTGCCATCCGAGAGGGTGCCGCTGGCCGTCTCGCCCTCGCTGGTCAATTCGGCCAGATCCTTGACGGAGACGTAGATATAGCTGATCTTATACCAGGTCTGCCGCCCCACCACGCCGTCGGCGGTGAGGTTGAACTGCTTCTGAAATTTTTTCACGGTGCTGGTCATGCTGCTGCCAAAGATGCCGTCCACGGTCAGCAGGCCCAGAAACGGGTAATCCTTGGTGATGCGGTTCAGCTGCCGCTGCAGGGTGAACACGCTGGTGCCCCGGTCGCCCTGCTTCAGCGGGCTGCCCGGGTAGCTCTGGGGGATGGACTCGATGTTGTTGGTGCGGATGATCTCGATGTTGTTCCCGTAGTAGTATTTGAGGATGCTGAGGGCGTTGCGGCCCTGGTTGGCCAGCGTGACGGTGCCCCATTGCTTGAGCCCCGGGCAGGTGACGGATCTGCCGTCGCAGTATTCGGAGTAGTAAGGGTTCACAGTGCCTGTCTTGCGGATGTAGGTGTTGAAGATGTCGTCCGTCAGGCGCACCATCACGTCAAACACCGTCCGCCCGTGGACATAGTATTGGTCATAACTGGTGGAATTGGTGATGTTGAAACGGTAGCCCTTGCTGGGGTACCACTCGGTGTAGATGCGGTTGAGCGCCAGCGAGATCTGGCAGTGGATGTTGGCCCGGAGGGCCTGTTCCGGCCAGGTCGGGTAGACTTCACTGGACGCCACGTTGGCAATATAGCGGCGGAACGAGACGGTCACGTTCTGGGCACTGGCGGCGGGTCTGCCCAGGTGGACCGTGATGTTTTTGGGGATGATGACCCGGCTGAGGACTTTGGGGTCACAGTTGGTGGTGGGTTCCGGGCCGCTGCCGCCGCCCCCGGCAAACAGGGCGTGGGCGGGGATGACGATGGGCTCTGCCGGGGTGTCCCGGTTCTCCTCCGTGTCCGGGATCATCTCGGGCTGGGCCAATGTGACCTGCCCGGGGAAGACCTGCACGCCCTGGATGCGGACAGTGCGCCAGCCCTCCTTAAAGGCGGTCAGGTCGCACACCGCGTAGGGGCGGGTGGTGGTGTTGTTTTCGTCCAGTGAGAGGGCGCAGTCCGGGGTGGTGAGGGTCACGTCCCCGGCGCTGCCCTCGGCGTCCGTGCGGCGGGTCACGGTGAAGCCGTCCCCGGTAATGGTCACGGTCACGCCTTCCACCGGGCTGGACTGGCGGGCCGCAAAGGCCTGGATGCGCAAAATTCCGGTTGCCATGCTCATGCTCTCCTTTGTGTGAAAGAATCGTTCGAGCCAGCTTATTCCGCAGTCTGCTCCGGTGTTCGGCACCACGGCACGGAACCCCTGCACAAAAAAGAGACGGTCAGAACAAAAAAACCACACCATGTGCCGTTTTGCCGGCACAGGGTGTGGTTCTTTGCAATCAGGTCATCTCATCGGGAAAATCTTAGTAGGCCACGCCCCAGTAGACCATGGTCTTGGCGGGCTTGCCGCAGCAGGGGCAGACATCGCTCAGGTGCTCCTGCTCAAAGGGCATGCAGCGGCTGGACAGGCCAGCTTCCTCTTTCATCTTCATCTCGCAGGCGAGGTCACCGCACCACATGGTCTTGATGTAGCCGGTGTTGGCCTTGGCCAGCTCTTTGACCTCGTCCATGGTGGTGGCAGACCAGGTACGCTTCTTGCGGTTGGCGAGGGCACGCTCGTACAGGTCCTTGCGCAGGGCCTCCAGCTGGGCGGGGATGGCGGTCTCCAGCTCGTCCAGAGAGACGAACGTCTTCTCACGGGTGTCGCGGCGGACCAGTACGCACTGGTTCTTCTCCAGGTCCTTGGGGCCGATCTCCAGGCGGAGAGGCACGCCTTTCATCTCCCACTGAGAGAACTTCCAGCCCGGGGCGTTGTCGCTGTCGTCCAGCTTGACGCGGGCGTACTTGCTGATCTTCTCAGCCAGCTCAGCGGCTTTCTCGCTGACGCCGGGCTTGTGGGCCGCGATGGGAACGACCACCACCTGGATGGGAGCCACAGCGGGGGGCAGGATCAGGCCGTCGTCGTCGCCGTGGGTCATGATGATGGCACCCACCAGACGGGTGGAAACGCCCCAGCTGGTCTGGAACGGGTGATGCAGCTGGTTGTCGCGGCCGGTAAAGGTCACGTCGTAAGCCTTGCTGAACTTATCGCCGAAGTAGTGGCTGGTGCCGCTCTGCAGGGCCTTGCCGTCCTTCATCATGGCCTCGATGGTGTAGGTAGCCTCGGCACCGGCAAACTTTTCCTTGTCGGTCTTGCGGCCCTTCACCACGGGGATCGCCAGATCCTGCTCGCAGGTGTCTGCGTAGCAGTTCAGCTGCTGCTGGGTCTCAGCCTCGGCCTCGGCAGCGGTCTCATGGATGGTGTGGCCCTCCTGCCACCAGAACTCGCGGCTGCGCAGGAACGGGCGGGTGGTCTTCTCCCAGCGGACGACGCTGCACCACTGGTTGTACTTCATGGGCAGCTCACGGTAGCTGTGCAGCACCCGGGACCAGTGATCGCAGAACATGGTCTCGCTGGTGGGGCGGACGGCCAGGCGTTCTTCCAGCTTGTCAGAACCACCCATCGTGACCCACGCCACCTCCGGCGCGAAGCCGTTGACCAGTTCGCCTTCCTTTTGCAGCAGGCTCTCAGGGATCAGCACAGGCATGGCCACGTTCTCATGGCCGGTTGCCTTGAAGCGGGCATCCATGTCTTTCTGGATCAGCTCCCAGATGGCCTGGCCATAGGGGCGCAGGATGATGAAGCCCTTGACACTGGAGTACTCCACCAGCTCTGCCTTAACGCAGATGTCGGTGTACCACTGTGCAAAGTTGTCTTCCTGGCTGGTGATCGCCTGTACGAGCTTTTTGTTGTCTTTTGCCATTTTTGTCTTTTCCTCCAAAGGCCGTGCGCCAAACGCGTTTCATTTCCCCTGCGTTCCGCACGAACCCATATTAAAAGCCCCGCCCTGATTCTGCCGGATGCAGAGCCAGTGCTGCGGGGCTTCTGCCAAATTGAAACTCAGCCGTTTGCCTGGTGGCTGTCCACAAAGTTTACTACATCGCCCACGGTACGCAGGTTCTCGATGGCGTCGTCCGGCACCTCGATGCCAAACTCATCCTCCAGCGTCATCACCATATCCACGATATCCAGGCTGTCAGCCTCAAAATCGTTCATGATGTCGCTCTCCATCGTGATTTTTGCGGGGTCGAGGTCCAGCTGCTCCGCCAGCAGTGCGCGGATCTTCTCAAACGTATCCATTTGTCGCGGTCTCCTTTTTGTGCAGTAAATTGTTGGCCCTGCACCGTCCGCCCGGGCTGGGGCGGTTTGACCATTGCGCCCCTTGGCGGGCCCGGCTGTGGAACACTGTGCAAAGCGCTCTCTTTTTTTATATCCCATGGACTGTGGATTGTCAAGCCCTGTTTTGACGTTTGGGAGCTTTTGCCGCAAAGTTTAACAGCAGAAATTGCGGGAAAGTCCGTTTTTCTGCTTGACAGAACGGCCTTTGCTTCTTATGATTATATAAGACAAACAACCTCTCAGCCTGCTTCGCGGACAGCTCTCCTGACAGGGGAGCCCTTGGCAGGCCGGTTTTGGTTGTTTTTTGTCGCCTGCGGCTCTTGGGATACCGTGCCCTGCTGCCGAGGCAAACACCATGAAAACGAGGGCTTTCCATGAAATTATCCTTTACCAAAATGCAGGGCTGTGCCAACGATTACATCTATCTGGACTGCCGGGAAAGCGGCGTGCCGGAGAACATCGTCCCGCTGGCGCGGGACCTGTCCCGGCGGCATTTTTCCGTGGGAGCCGATGGCATCATCTGCATCTGTGCCCCCGTTACCCCCGGGGCCGATGGCCGGATGCGCATTTTTAACGCGGACGGCAGCGAGGCACAGATGTGCGGCAACGGCGTCCGCTGTGTGGCCGAGTGGCTGTACACCCACGGAGTGGCAAAGCCGCGGCTGGCCATTGATACCGGCGCCGGCTGCAAGACGGTGACCCGGATGGGAGCGCAGCTGTGGCAGGTGGAAATGGGCGAGTACACCACCATGGCCGCGGCCCTGCCTGCCGTGAGCATGGGCGAGGGCCCGCTGGTGGACTGCCCGCTGGAAGTGGAGGGCAAACGCTGGCAGGTGACCTGCATCGGCGTGGGCAACCCCCACTGCGTGACCGTGGTGCCGGAGGTAGACAGCCTGAAGCTGGAAGAGATCGGCCCTGCCTTTGAAAACCACCCGAACTTCCCGGAGCGGATCAACACCGAGTTTGTGGAAGTGGTGGACGCCACCCACCTGAAAATGCGGGTGTGGGAGCGGGGCAGCGGCGAGACCTGGGCCTGCGGTACGGGTACCTGTGCCACGGTGGCGGCCTTGACCGAGCTGGGCTTCTGCCCGGCCGGGGAGGATGTGCATGTGGCACTGCGGGGCGGCGAGCTCATCATCCAGGTGCTCCCGGGCAGGAAACTGCTCATGACCGGAGCCGCTGTGACGGTATATGAGGGCGTAGCAGAAGTATCAATTTGAAATGAAACCTCTCAGGCCGCGCTCTGGCGCGTCCAGCTATCCTCCCTCTGTCGCTGGCGCGACATCTCCCTCCGGCCGGAGGGAGTCTGTCCTGACAGGGGAGCCAAAGAGAGGAACAACAAAAGCGAGGGAACAACGATGAAAATGAATCATCACTATGGGGAGCTGAAAGCCAGCTACCTCTTTGTGGACATTGCGCACAAGGTGGCTGCCTACCAGGAAGCTCACCCCGAAAAAGAGATCATCCGGATGGGCATTGGCGATGTGACCCAGCCGCTGGCCAAGTGCGTGGTGGAGGCCATGCACAAGGCAGCCGATGAGATGGGCACCAAAGAGGGCTTCCACGGTTATGGCCCGGAGCAGGGCTATCCGTTCCTCAAGCAGGCCATCCAGGGCTACTACGCCAGCCGCGGGACCAAGATCGAAGAGGATGAGATCTTCATCTCCGATGGCGCCAAGAGCGACCTGGCCAATATCCTGGGCCTGTTTGATGTGGACAACACCGTGCTGGTGCCGGACCCCGTTTACCCCACCTATGTGGACGATAACGTGACCGACGGCCGCAAGATCATCTACAGCCGCACCAGTGAGGAGAACGGCTTCCTGGGAATGCCGGATGAGAACGTCAAGGCGGATATCATTTATATCTGCAGCCCCAACAACCCCACCGGCGCTGCCTATACCCGTGAGCAGCTCAAGGAGTGGGTGGCTTACGCCAAGAAGAACAATGCCATCATCCTGTACGATGCCGCTTACGAGTGCTTCATCTCGGACGGCGCGCTGGCCCGCAGCATCTTTGAGATCGAGGGTGCCCGTGAGTGCGCCATCGAGATCTGCTCGTTCTCCAAGATCGCAGGCTTTACCGGTACCCGCTGCGGCTACACCGTGGTGCCCAAGGAGCTGGAGCGCGAGGGCATGAACATCAACAAGCTCTGGCTCCGCCGCCAGACCACCAAGTTCAACGGTGTGCCCTACCTCGTGCAGCGCGCGGCTGCCGCTGTCTTTACCGAGAGCGGCATGGCGGAAATTCAGGCCAACCTCGATTACTACCGCCGCAACGCGAAAGTCCTGGCCGACGCGCTGGACGAGTGCGGCGTGTGGTACTGCGGCGGCAAGAACAGCCCCTACATCTGGCTGCGCTGCCCCGGCAACATGAAGAGCTGGGAGTTCTTCGACTGGCTGCTCAACACCTGCGGCGTTGTGGGTACTCCGGGTGTTGGCTTTGGCGAGTGCGGCGAGGGCTATTTCCGCCTGACTGCATTCGGCGATGCCGAGAAGACCAAAGTGGCCGCCGAGCGCATCAAGAACGCCATCAAGGCCCTGTAACATCTTTCATACACGCAAAAACTCCTCCGGCAGCTGCCGGAGGAGTTTTTATGTTTAACGGTCAAATGTCGTGGAAAGGGTCGTTTCCCACTGCTGGCCGGGGGCCAGGCAGGCGGTGGCGGCACGCTCGCTCCACTCCTGCGGGTCGGTCTCGGCCCCGGGCAGGGCGTGCCAGGGCTCAATGCAGACATACCGCACGGGTTTGGCGGGAGCACTCCAGATGAGAGTATAGGGATAACCGGCGACATTGCAGACCACGCTGCGGCCGGTGTCTTTCTCATAGATGCCCAGCGTCTTGGTGCGCAGGCCGGCCATGCAGAAGCTGTCGTTGGCAAACAGGTCGTCCGTCAGCTGGATGGCGCTGGCGTTCTTCCATTGGTAATAGCACCTGCCGCTCAACAGGCCGTTGGGGGAGGCGTCCAGAATCATGGGGCTCTCGGGCTGGTCGAACCGGAATTCGTAATCCTCGGTGGTGTGGGCGCTGTCAAACGGGACGTTGAACGCCGGGTGATAGCCGATGCCGAACCGCAGCTCCTGAGCGGCCTCGGCGGGGTTCTGCACCGTGAGGGTATGGTGGACGGTCTTGCCCTCCAGCCGGAACGTGCTGGTCAGGACAAAATCAAAGGGGAAGCGCTCTGCTTTCATGGCATCGTCCGCCCGCAGCTCCAGCTGGATGGTGTCGCCCTCGGCCCTGAGCAGGGTATGCTCCATATCCCGGGCAAAGCCGTGCTGGCCGCCCTTGTAGGTCTTGCCGTTTGCGGTAAAGGTGCCGCCTGTCAGCTTGCCGGTCCAGGGGAAGAGGATGGGCGCGTGGCGCTTCCAGATGGCCGGGTCAGCCTGCCAGAGCATCTCTTCACCCGCCGCGTTTTTCAGGCTGACGGCCTCTGCGCCGTGGGTGTCCACCGTCAGGGTCAGAAACTCATTATGGATGGTTGCCTGCATGGTCATGCACTCCTTTTGTACAATATTTTCTGTGCCCAGTATACTCCTTTTGGCGCCAAAAGCCAAGGAGAAAAACGGACGTGGAAATGCCGGAAAGAAAACAGTAAAACTTTTGCAAAATGGGTTGCAAAATCCAGCCCGGCGTAGTATTATAACGTGGCCGAAAAGCAGAATTTTTCAAAGAACGGAGGAGAAGCTTCCCGTATGAACAGCGACAGTAGCGATCACCCGAAACCACGCTTCTCCTGCGATGTGGACATGGCAAGTGTGTCTGCCGCGTCCTGAATTGCATGTGTCCTTGATACACCGCAGGAGCCTTTGGCAAGACGCGGTGTATTTTTTGTGCCCATTTTCAGGGGCAGACAAGGAGGCAACCCATGCAGAAGAAAAACTATGTACAGGAAATTCTGGACATCATCCACAGCGGCCTGCCGCAGGCGGAGTTGGCGGAAAAGCTTTCCGATTACCATGAAAACGACCTGGCCGACGCACTGGCCGACCTGACGGCGGAAGAACGCCGGAAGCTGTACGCCATCCTGGGCGTGGAGCAGGTGGCAGAGATCTTCTCCTACTTGGACGACGCGGAGCCCTACCTGAAAGAGCTGCCGCCGGAAGAGGCCGCACAGGTGGTCTCCCACATGGACTCCGACGACGCTGTGGATGCTCTGGACGACCTGGAAGAAGAGGACAAAGAGAAGATCGTCCACCAGATGGACAAAGTGGATAAGGACGCCGCCGATGATGTCAAGCTGCTGCTCTCCTACGACGAGGACGAGATCGGCAGCTGCATGACCACCAACTATATCTGCATCCGCAAGGACATGACCATCCGGCAGGCCATGAGCGAGCTGGTGAAGCAGGCGGGCGAGAACGACAATATCTCGACCCTTTATGTGGTGGATGAGAACGAGCGCTTTTACGGTGCTATCGACCTGAAAGACCTCATCGTGGCCCGGGCGGACGACAGCCTGGAAAAGCTGATCGCCCGGTCTTACCCCTATGTGACCGACCACGAAAAGATCAGCGACAGCATTGACCGCATCGTGGACTACGCCGAGCGCAGCCTCCCCGTGCTGAACGAGAGCGGCAAGCTGCTGGGCATTATCACCTCGGCGGACGTCGTGGAGCTGGTGAATGACCAGATGGGCGACGATTACGCAAAGCTGGGCGGCCTGACCAGCGAGGAAGACCTGAACGAGGGCGTGTTCCAGAGCGTGAAAAAGCGCCTGCCCTGGCTGGTGGCGCTGCTCTTCCTCGGGATGCTGGTCTCCTCCGTGGTGGGTGCCTTTGAATCGGTGGTGGCGGTGCTGCCCATCGTCATCTGCTTCCAGTCCATGGTGCTGGATATGGCGGGCAACGTGGGCACCCAGTCGCTGGCCGTCACCATCCGGGTGCTGGTGGACGAGAACCTGACCACCAGCAAAAAGCTGCACCTGCTCTTCAAGGAAATGCGGGTGGGCCTGGTCAACGGCGCGCTGCTGGCCGTGATGGCGCTGGGCTTCCTGGGCGTGTATATCCATTTCTTTAAAGCCTACGCCTGGGGGCAGGCGTTTCTACTCTCGGGCTGTGTGGGCATCTCCCTCATTGTGGCTATGGTCATTTCCAGTTTGGTCGGCACCGTGATCCCGATGCTGTTCCACAAGATCCACATTGACCCCGCCGTGGCCTCCGGCCCGCTCATCACCACCATCAACGATCTGGTGGCCGTGGTGGTCTACTATGGCCTTGCCATGATCGTGCTCATTGAGATGTTCCATCTGGGCTAAAATATAAAGAATGACAAAGGGGCTGTTGCACTGGTTTCGATCCTTGTGCAACAGCCCCTTTTATTTACTGATTCTGGATCCAATACCGCTGGGTCAGCGTCCCGTCGGAAGAATCAAAACACTCAT